>VFQT010000024.1_pt1 | contig 258465 bp, 184 predicted proteins | sample 3512381 | NCBI WGS metagenome assembly VFQT01 (sample SAMN10412376, study PRJNA504923) | tailings metagenome | isolation source: Relicate 2 Philex TSF3 active mining site | place: Philippines: Tuba, Benguet | collected 2017-08-29
CCGTTGGAGACGCCGACTCCCGGCAGGCCAGGTTCATCGGCGTCACGCTTTTGATTCTGGTTTTTGTCTTCGTAGACGACTCCCTTTGCTGTTTGAGCCGCGGGCGTCTGAGACTGAGCCTGAGCGGCGGCCTGAGACAGTGTGGCAACGGCAACGAGGGCAATTACGATCCTGTTGGACTTCATGCGAGCGGATTCTCCGTGTAAGTGATCGCGGGACAAGAGCTTTGCAGCTTGTGTTGTCGCATGGGATTTGAAGATCCCGTGAACTCTGTGCGTGGAATTCGAAGTGTACGCACGAAGGCTCGACGTGTCGCCTGACCTGCGGGATTCCGGCAAAAGGAAAGTTCCAGGAGGAGCGTGCAAAACAGCGGAAAACTGTTACACTGCCGCCGCAACGATGAACGGATCAGTCCCGTGGCTGATCATTTTTCAGGCACCTCTTCTGTAGTGCGGTTCCGTTGCACTGAAGTTTGCGATGTTTACGGGTCTTGTCGAGGGACAGGGAACAGTCAGGCGAATCGCCTCGCTTCCCGTCGGCCTGCGCCTGACGATCGACCCTGACGCAACGTGCTTTGCTCGCGAATCCGCATCTCTTGGTGACAGCATTGCGATTTCCGGCTGTTGCCTCACGGTTGTTGCCATCACCAGTGATGGGCTCGACTTCGAAGCGGGCGAAGAGACACTGTCAAAGACGTGTCTTGGCCGCCTGAAGGAAGGTGATCGAGTCAATCTTGAGCGATCGCTTCAGGCGAATGCTCGCCTTGGCGGCCACTTCGTACAGGGCCATGTCGATGGTACTGCCGTCGTGACGAAAGTTGAACGCAACGGTGAATGGGTCGACATGTGGTTTCAGCCCGCACCGGCGCAGCATCGTCTTCTGGTCCCGAAGGGCTCGATTGCCATTCAGGGCGTGAGCCTGACGATTGTGAATGTGACCAGCGATCAGTTTTCCATCGCCCTGATTCCTCACACGCTCGAAGTTACCACGCTCGGCCGCATTCAGCCCGGCGACATCGTGAACATCGAAAACGATATTCTCGGCAAATACGTCGACCACCTGCTATCTGCACGACTTGGTGGCCTGAATACAGCCGACTTTATGTCCCTGTTGAATTCCACGATCAAGGAAAGCCCGCCGCCGCAATGAAGGATGTCCAGCGTCAGACTCGTTCGTATCTGATGACGCTGTTTCAGCAGCACGGTATCAACCCGCGCGGTGACCTGGGGCAGAACTTTCTGATCGATGTGAATCTCATTGAGTTTGCGGTTCGCAACGCGGAGCTTGGACCATCCGATCTTGTCCTGGAAGTCGGATCGGGCACAGGTGGCATGACCGCCTTTCTGGCTCGCGATGCTGGCAAAGTGATTACCGTCGATGTCGACAAGAACATGTCGGCACTGGCTGCGGAAGCCGTCAAAGACTTCAACAATGTTACGCTGGTCAATCAGGACATCCTGAAGAACAAGAACACGCTGGCGCCGGAAGTTGTGGCGCTGATCCTTGAGAAGCTATCGCAGTTGAAGGATGGGCGGTTCAAGCTTGTTGCCAATCTTCCCTACAGCGTCGGAACACCGGTCATCTCCAATCTGATCGCGTCCGAACTTCCGTGGCAGAGAATGGTCTGCACGATCCAGTGGGAACTGGCGGAGAAGATGGTCGCGGAGCCGGCCACATCGAAATATGGAGCGTTGAGCGTCTGGATTCAGTCTCAGGCGTCGGTCCGCATCCTTCGCAAGCTGGGCCCTAAGGTCTTCTGGCCTCGCCCGAAAGTCGATTCGGCAATTATCAGCATCTGGAGCAATCATGAAGCTGCGGCTCGTATTGAGAACCGCCGTTTCTTCCTGGACTTCCTCCGTCGCATGTTCTCACAACGACGCAAGCATCTTCGCAGTGTTCTGATCGGCATGTATCGCAAGCAGGTCAGCAAGGAGACTGTCGATGCGTTGCTGGCGGAACTGCAGCACAAGCCGGATGACCGAGCAGAGCTGCTGGATGTGGCTACATTGATTCGACTTGGAAACCGAGTCTATCAGGCTGTGACTGAATCAGGGATCGCCGTCGATGAGGACTCTGACAGCGATGACTCGGCAGACGACACTGGCAACGACGATGATTCCAGTGATCGCAAAAGCAAACACAACGGCGGCTCTTGTTCACACGAACAGAACGACGAGTCGCAGGAAGATGAACCAGCAGACACGGACGTCTGACTTGACGTTGGTACTCAGTTCTTGATGAGAAGGAAATGACGATGCAGGAAAAAATTGCCTACCGCGGTTTGACGTTTGACGATGTCCTTCTGGAACCAGGTTACAGCGAACTGATGCCTTCCGAGCTGGATATCAGTTCGAACGTGACTCGCAACATTTCCGTGAACGTCCCGATCGTCAGCAGCCCGATGGACACCGTGACCGAAAGCGACATGGCCATTGCGATGGCTCAGCTGGGCGGCATCGGCATCATTCACAAGAACATGACGATCGAACAGCAGGCGATGCAGGTCGATCGAGTCAAACGCAGCGAACACGGCGTGATCGTGGATCCCGTGACTTTGCCACCGGACACACCGATTGGTGAAGCAGCTCGACTGATGGATGAACGCAACATTGGTGGCGTTCCGATCACGGTCAACGGCCGGCTCGTCGGCATCCTGACTCGGCGAGACCTTCGCTTCCTGGAATCTCGTGACCGTCCCGTTTCGGACGTCATGACCAAGGACAATCTGGTCACGGCCCCGGAGGATACAAGTCTGGAGCGGGCCGAGCGGATTCTGCTGGAGAACAAGGTCGAGAAGCTGCTTCTGGTGGATGAGAACTATCAGCTGAAGGGTCTGATCACGATTCGCGACATCGACAAGAACCTGCAATTTCCGCGGGCGTCGAAGGATTCGCGCGGTCGTTTGCGCGTTGGCGCGGCGGTTGGCGTTTTTGACCTGGATCGAGCAACACAGCTGGTAGAAAAAGGCGTTGATGTCCTTGTAGTAGATAGCGCACATGGTCATTCTAAGAACGTGATTGAGACCGTTCGGGCCATCAAGCAACGGCTCACAATCGACGTAATTGCTGGAAATGTGGCCACTGAAGCGGGTGCAAAGGCTCTGGCAGACGCCGGAGCGGACGCCGTGAAGGTGGGCATCGGTCCAGGGTCCATTTGTACGACCAGAATCATTTCGGGAATCGGAGTTCCGCAGTTATCAGCAATTTCCAATGCAGCGAAGGCGCTGGCGGGAACCGATATTCCGATTATCGCAGACGGAGGAATTCGTTTCAGCGGTGATATTACGAAGGCATTGGCCGCCGGAGCATGGTCCGTGATGATCGGCGGGCTCCTGGCTGGTGTCGACGAAAGCCCGGGTGAGATGATTCTCTACCAGGGACGAAGCTTCAAGCGGTACCGAGGCATGGGATCGCTGGGAGCGATGATGAAAGGAAGCAGCGAACGCTACCGGCAGGGACACGCCGCATCGGGTGACCAGAGCAAACTGGTTCCGGAGGGCGTGGAAGGTCGTGTTCCATACAAAGGAGCCCTGCAGCCGTTGATGTTTCAGTTGACGGGCGGTCTTCGTTCCGGCATGGGATATGTCGGTGCGGCGACTGTGAAGGAGCTTCGCGAGAAAGCTCGATTTATCGAGATCTCAGCGGCATCGGTTAGGGAGAACCATCCACATGACATCGCAATCACTCAGGAAGCTCCAAACTACTCTGTGGAGCATGCTCCGAAAGACTGAACCAGTTCACCAGACGCTGTGCCGGATGTCCGGCGTTGCTCTTGGTGCCATTCTGCTGGTTGGTCCGATCGCCGCCGACGAACCGCTGACAGGACGATCTCGTGTCAGCGGCCTCGCTTCCGATGTTGCGTTCGAGCAGACTGAGGAAGCGGCTCCTGGCGATGTGCAACAGGCCGCTGGCGTTTCAGCTGACCCGAACGAAATCTTCATCGAGCGAGTCTTTGAAGAGACGGACGTTGACGCAGCACAACCAGATTACTCCCGAGTTGAACGCGTTGAAAGCGAATATACTCGTCGCCTGAACTCAGTGCTTGACGGAGCTGATAATTTCACCTCCTTTGAGTCCGCCGGCGAATGGTGGTCGCGCCGACATTCGCGCGTGACCGAACGACGGGCTCGAGTGCGTGAGTATGTCTCAGGGTTGATGTACGAAGAGATGCCTCAGCCCGACGTTGACTTCTACGATCAGGCCCCGATTGCCCTTTCTTCAACACCGGTTCGGCAAGTGTCTGCTCAGGAAGCCGCTCCGGCACAGGATAGCAACGACGGCCTGAAAGCCAGCCGTCGACTGAAAACGGACATTCGATCCATCCAGCCATCGCTCAGCTACGCTCTGAAGAACATTGATAAGAGCCAGTTGCCTGAAGACTATGATGATGTCCTGGATCGAGGCCAGTATGTCGCCAGGACTCCGACGCCAGCCGTGCTGCAGTGGGCGCCGAGCAACTTCTGGCATTACCCGCTGTACTTCGAAGACCCGGCACTGGAACGTTACGGGCATACTTACAGCCCGCTGGTTCAGCCATTCGCGTCCACAGGTCGTTTTGCAACGCAGCTTGTCGGATTGCCCTACCAGATGGCGCTGCATCCGATTTGCGAAAAGCAGTACGCTTTGGGCTACTACCGACCAGGCGAATGTGCACCGAAGAAGATGTATCAGATTCCATTCAACGAAGAGGCGACACTTGTCCAGGCGGCTGCAATCGCCGGCCTGATCCTTGTCATTCCATAACCATCTGCCTGTTGAAAAGCATGTTGGAGAAGGAAGAGGCACGCGGAAGCTATGTCGACACTGGTTTTGCTCCTGCGAGGAATCAACGTTGGCAAATCGACTCGCGTTCCGATGGCTGATTTGCGTGAGGTGCTGACGAATCTTGGCTGCACGTCGGTCACAACATTGCTGAACAGCGGCAACGCGGTTGTCAAAGTGAATCGAACGACACCCACGGCATTCGGCACGCGGGCGAAGACGGCACTTGCTCAGAAGTTTGGGTGGCAGATTCCTGTCGTCACCAGATCTGCCAAAGAGTTTCGCGCGATCGCGGATGCAAATCCCTTCGCTTCCGAATGCAAAGACGATTCGAAACTGCTGATCGTCTTTTCGGAAACGGCCTCGTTGCTTTCCAGCCTCAAGCCGTCCTGTTCTTCCGGCGAAAAATTCTCTCTGTCGGACACGGCAGGATACCTTTTGTGTTCGGGGCCGCTGCTGGAGAGTGTGGCCGCCAAATCACTACTGTCTCAAAGTGGCCAGGCCATCACGACTCGAAACTGGGCAACGGTGAAAAAGATCCGTAGCCTGCTGGATCAGAACGACTTGCAGTAAGTTCCTGCCGTTCCCGGTGATTCAACCGGCCGATGATGTGTGGTTAAGGACGATCGCAGTACACTGCGGTTCCACACAATCGGAGAACGATCCATGGCTGATCCGGTCACACTGTTGAAGACTCTTGTCGCAATCCCCAGCGTCAACCCCATGGGCCGCGCGCTCAGTGGCGACGAATACCTCGAAGGCCGGCTGACGGAATGGCTTGTCGCGTTTCTGAAGACGCACGAACTTCCCTGCGAAGTCGTTACGATCGAGCCGGGTCGCGCGAATGTGCTGACTCGCATCGATGTTCCCGGCGCGACAAAGACGCTTTTGTTTGATGCACACCAGGACACTGTTCCGGTCGATGGCATGACGATCCCACCGTTTGAACCTGCGGAACGGGACGGGCGGATTTATGGTCGAGGTTCATGTGACGTCAAGGGTGGTCTCGCGGCGATGCTGTCCGCTGTGCTTCGATTGGCTCAGGACAGGCCCGCGAACATGCCGAATCTTGTGTTCTCCATGACGTGTGATGAAGAAGCAACGAGCTTTGGAATTAACCATCTGGTGGCCAGCTGGAAGGGCGAGGCTCCGCGGTACCGTCTGTGTCCTGAGAAACCTGACTTCGCGGTCGTTGCGGAACCGACGCTGCTGGACATCGTGGTTGCTCACCGAGGCGCCGTACGATGGAAAATTGTGACGCGAGGCCGTGCCTGTCACAGTTCGAGGCCCAAAGAAGGAATCAACGCGATTTATCGGATGGCAGAAGTGGTTCGGTTGCTGGAACAGTTCGCTGAAACTCTTCCGGGCTCCCGACCAGCACATCGTCTTTGCGGCCCGGCGACATTAAGCGTGGGCCTGATTTCCGGCGGCAGCAGCGTCAACGTCGTGCCGGACTACTGTGAGATCGATATCGATCGACGACTGCTGCCTGGAGAAACCGGACTGAATGCCCGGTCCGAAATCATCGAGTTCCTCGCCGACCGCCTGGATTTTGAGGTCGAACATCTGGAGCCGTATTGTCTCAGCAGTGCCCTTGGCGATGATCTGAACTCCGGGCTGGCGACCGATTTGATGAAGTCGATCAGGTCGGTCGACGGAGAACATTCTGTCATCGGCGTCCCCTACGGAACGCACGCGTCTCGAATCGCCGCAGCCGGTGTTCCAGCCGTCGTTTTTGGTCCCGGCGACATTGCTCAGGCCCACACAAAGGATGAGTGGATAGAATTGTCACAGCTGCACAAAGCGGCTGACGTGTACTATCACTTCGCTTCACAGAGATAGTCGGGGCGAACAAGACCTTTGCCTTTTGCATTTGGGGTGGTTAGCATCTCCGGATCCCTCCTGAAGTTCCCTCCTCTGAATGCAACTTGCGCTTGAGACCACGCCATGCCCCGAGTCTTGAATCTCGTTTGTGCAGTCGTTCTTTCCGTCGTTTTGTCGCCGCGAATGATGGCTCAGGAACAGGCTCAGATCAGCTATTACCGAAGCGTGAGACCGATCCTCCAGAGAAACTGCTCCGGCTGCCATTTTGCTGGAAAGCTGGAAGGCAAACTTTCAGTGACGTCTGTCGGTGATCTGGTGAAAGGTGGCGAAGCCGGTCCATCCGTGGTTGCGGGCAAGCCTGACGAGAGCATCCTGTTCCAGTATGTGACGGGTGAAGATCCGCAGATGCCATTGAATGGCGATCCGCTGAAGCCGGAGCAAATCGAGATTCTGCGCACGTGGATTTTACAGGGTGCGGTGGATGACACTCCGGAATCTGTGGGAAAGACGGTGTCAGCCGAGAATCCACCTGTGTATCGAGTCCCTCCGGTGATCAGCTCTCTGGATTATTCGCCGGATGGAAAACTGATTGCCGTTTCTGGATATCATGAAGTCCTTGTGCATACTCTTGATGGCTCAGCTCCCATTCGTCGACTGGTAGGACGTTCCCAGCGAATTGAATCACTTTCATTTTCACCAAATGGACAGGTCCTCGCCGTTGTGGGAGGAACACCATCGCTCTTTGGTGAACTGCAGCTTTGGAACGTCGCCGATGGCAAGCTTCTGCACTCGGTCACCCTTGGACATGACACGCTTTTCGGGGTCAGCTTTAACACCGACGGTTCGCTCGTTGCCTTTGGCGGGGCCGACAACCGCGTTCGAGTCGTAAAGGTAGAATCCGGCGAAGCGGTGATGCGAATGGATGCGCATTCGGACTGGGTTCAGGGCACGACATTCTCATTGAAAGATGACCATGTCATCAGCGTCAGTCGAGACCGTTCCATGAAGCTGTCGATTGTGGCGAACGGGCAGTTTGTTGACAACATCACCAGCATTACGCCAGGGGCTTTGAAGGGCGGACTGGTCGACGTCCAGAGACTTCCCGGAAAAGAGCAGGTCCTCGCGGTGGGGGCAGACGGAGAGCCCCGCCTTTACAAGATCTTTCGGGAGCAGGCTCGACAGATTGGTGACGACTTCAATTTGATTCGAGCCTACCCGAAACAGAACGGACGACTCACAGACCTTGATATTACGGCCTCCGGAGCCCGATTCGTTGTCGGTGCATCGACGGCACTGAACGGCTCCGCAAAGATCTACACGGTCGAAGATCCGGCGAAGGTCGTTGATCTGCAGGGCCTGACATCTCCAGTGTTTGCCGTCAGCTTCCGGCCTGATGAAGCTCAGGTCGCAGTCGGTGGTTTTGATGGCAACGTTCGCCTGTTCGACGCTTCAACCGGCCAGTTGCAGAGCCAGTTTCCGGCCGCAACCGTGACGACATCAGCTCCCGCGCAAGCCGGGGGAGAATGACACTCCCTGTTTCGAAGGCAGTCACACGCTGCGACCGGGCGTTTGAAGCACTCGAATCTCTGGAATTCAACCGTCACCAGGTCGCTCATTCCGTCTCGCAACATGGTGCTGCTGAGCATCATCGGCGTTGTCAATAGAAGACGCACAATAGGTACTACCGGTTGCCGTGCCGCAACATTTGTTGCAAAGAATTTTGGAACGCGAGTGGCGTGGTAAACCGGGGGGATCGGGAGTTTTTGCACGTTTTTACAGTGAAATCCGTGCCTGCGCGTGAGTGAAACCGTGCGGAGGATGGCTGTTTGACCGCCTCAGATTCCCGCCCTATATTCGTTTTGAGCTTATGGGCTGGACATGAGCTTTGTTACTGTGACTATTGTGAAAACGCTGAACCACGGTCCGGATATCGCGGCAATGGCAGTTCGGGGGAATGTGCCATTTGCAGCGTCTGGACTTCGCAAAGGACTTCGTGGGAAGCATCCGGCATGACGCCACAACGAACGAACTGGCCTGAACGCCAGTTCCGGTCTGATGCAACGCATCAGTCTGACCGAGGGGAACGTCATGCGGCCACTGCGATTCGTGCGAGTCTTTGCGCTGTTTCTTGCTGCTTTGATGGCGAGCACAGCCGTTTACCTGCGGGCCGATGAGCAAACGATTGATGTCGAACAGTACACGGATGCAGCGGCGGCCCTTTCGGCCGGCGAGAATCTTGAGAACAGTCGGCAGTGGGTCGAAGCGATCACGCTGTACGAAGCCTGTCTGAAGAAATTCCCCAAAGACGAATCTTTGACCTATGCCCTTCGTCGCACTCGAATTCACTTCGGCGTTGATCGTCGCTACGCAGATCGCAGTTTCGAAGAGAAGCTGCTGACCAAAGGCCGTGCGGAAGCACTGAATCTGTTCGAGGATATTCTGACTCGTGTGCAGTACGAGTATGTGGAGCCGATCTCTGCGTCACGTTTTGTCGCTCACGGCACCGAGAGTCTGTACATGGCTTTGCGAAACGAGCGATTTCTGGATCGACACTTTCGCACTCGCAACGAAGCTGCGATTGAACGTGTCCGGCAGTCATTGATCAAGAACTACTGGAACCGCAAGGTTGATGGTCGAATGGATGCAAGAGCCGTCGTGACGAGCGTCTGCGATCTCTGCCAGAAAGAACTCTCGCTGCCTGGTACTGCGGTCGTTATGGAGTACATCTTCGGTGGCTGCAATGCACTCGATGAATACAGCAACTTCCTGACGCCTGACCGTTACAACGATATGTTTGGCAGCATTCAGGGGGAACTGGTTGGGATCGGTATTGAGATGAAAGGCGTCAAGGGACGCGGAATGCATCTGGTGAATGTGCTGCTGGACAGCCCTGCTGAAGCCGGCGGTCTGAATCCGGATGACTACATTGTGGCGATCGACGGTCGTGATTGCCGCGAATTGACGACGGACGATGCGGCAAGGCTGCTACGAGGAACCGCTGGTTCCAAGGTCAGCCTGACCTACGAAACTCCTGAAGGAAAGTCATACACGGGTGATTTTGTCCGTCGACGTGTCACCATTCGAAGCATCACGCGAAAGATGATGCTGGATCAGGATCAGGGAATTGGCTACATCCGAATGGAAGGTTTTCAGAACAATACCGTGGATGAACTGGATGAAGCACTTCGCAGTCTGGAACGACAGGGAATGCGGGCTTTGATCTGGGACCTTCGAGGAAACCCGGGTGGCCTGCTGGAAACGGCTGCTGCAGTGATTGAACGGTTCATCGATCAGGGCGTTCTTGTGTCAACCAAGGGGCGATCGCCGGAACAGAACCAGACATTTCAGTCACATGGCATCAACACTCGCAACTACCCGCTGGTGCTGATCGTGGATGAAAACAGTGCCAGCGCAAGCGAGATCGTTGCGGGCGCGATCAAGGATCATCATCGTGGCACAATCGTGGGACGCAAGACCTATGGAAAGTGGTCGGTGCAAAGCATCATTCGGCTTTCAGAAGATACTGCTCTGAAGCTGACGACAGCGAAGTTCTACTCGCCTGCGGACCAGAACTACTCCGGCAAAGGCCTTGAGCCTGATGTGACCGTGCCGGAACCGGAAGATGCTCAGGTGACCTTCTATCGTGACCGAACATCTGACGAGATTAGTGCGGACCCGGATGTTGCTGAAGCTCTGGAAGTTCTGCAGACTCGCCTGTCTCGCAACTGATTGCAGATTGTGTGTTCAGGACCTGCGAGGGGGCGGATTCCGGTTTTGTCGGCATTCGGTGTGGTGATGGATTGCGATTCAGGCCCGACAGGCCGTCACAACCCCTGCCGGTGTGCGTAAGCCACCGGAAGCGAAGTGAGATCAGTCCATAAGGAGAATCCGCCGCCTGCGAGGAACCGTGCTTTGTCGATCATTTGGCGACTGTCGAGGCTCGTGAAAGCCATTTTGCTGTGATACTCTGCGGCCCAAACAGAGTCGTCTCATTTGCTTCGCGGGCCTGTAATTGCCGAGGTTTAAGGTGGGTTCACCCCTGCTGCAGAATTGTGCTGGTTCTCGTCCGGATACCGTCTTCGAAGATTTCTTTCCGGATGGGATCAGCGGGCTGACGATTGCTCGGGAAGCAAGAACTATCGCTGCGGGAACTCGAAACGGCCGGTTGTGCCTGATGACTCAGGCTGGTGACCGCATTCGGGAGTCACTGAATTTTGGCCAGCTGAGTCGGGTGGTGTTATGTGACAGCGGCGAGTTGGGGGTTGCGGTCCTCGGATCGAGTTCGCTGGCACTGTTTGACAATTCTCTGAAGACTCTGTGGCAATCATCCATCACGGGGCGCATAACCGCCGTCGCCATTTCTCCCTACGGTGGCCATCTGGCCTTTGCGACTGACTCAGCACGCATTCACATCGTGACGAACGAAAAGAAGGAAGTGGCCACGATTGATACTCGTCGGCCGATGGATCATCTCGCGTTTCTCACCGAGGAGCCTCATCTGATCGCGGCGGCCGAGTTTGGGCAGATGTGCCGGTATGATCTGAAGGGGCGAGAAGTCTGGACAGAACACATCCTGAACAACGTCGGAGACCTTTCTGTTTCTGAAGGTGGAAAGCGACTGTTTCTTGCGGCGTTCAATCACGGGGTTCAGGTCTACGGGCTTGATGGACAGCAGCTTGGCTCCTTTGCCATCGACGGAATTCCTTCACGCGTCGTCTGTTCGGCCACTCGTGCACGCGTGGCCGTCCTGACTCTGGAGAACCGGATCTTCCTGCTGAACTTTGAAGGGTCGATCCAGTGGGCCGTGGATATCTCACAGGATCCTCCGGAACATATCGCGATGGGGCCGCTTGGGGATCGACTTTTCATCGCAAGTTCTTCTGGCTGTCTGCTCGCGGCCACCTGGTAGCCGCCTGTCGTTTCACCGTGTGTTGGCAAAACGGCTGAGGACAGCCGTTCCACACTCTGTCGGTGCGAACGCAGCAGCCTGCAAACTGAACGCATGGCCATTTCTATCGCCCGCAAAATGTGAGGTTAAGGGCCTGTGGGGCGGGGATTCCAGCGTAGTCCTCGTTATGGTGTTAGTTGTTTCCGTTCGTTTCGTCTATGTACCGGCAGAGCCGGAAATTGCCTGAAATCTGACTCACGTCAGGCGTCAGGTCCGACGCTGGAAAACTGCATGAACCGTCCACGATCTGGACAATCTAATCCCGAAAGGGATGCTGAAATCGAGGCTTACTACCGGGAGCATTCTCGGGAGTTGTGGGCTTTGTTTTATGCAATGTGCAGTGATCCGGAGCGGGCTTACGACGCGGTTCAGGAAGCGTTTCTTCGTTTGTACGACTATCGGGGTGAGCCTGTTCGGGATCTTCGAGCATGGTTGCTTCGGGTTGGCCAGAACTGGCTGCGGGATGTGGCCAGGAAGAAAAGCAGTTCCTGTCGGTTGCTTCCCGGTCTGGACGATATGACCGGAAGCCCTGACTCTGCTGAAGATCGAATGGCTCTGGAAGAGCGACAGATTCAAATCCGCGGTGCACTTCAGGAACTAAATGAAGACGACCGCAAGGTTCTGGTAATGAAGTATGCGATGGACTGGTCAGCGGCGCAGATGGCGACCGTGATGGACTGCAGCCCAGCCGCAATTGACATGAGACTTTCGCGGGCACGACGCCGACTCGCTGAGATCTTAACGGAGCGAGGATTTGTTTATGAATGACGAACGAGAAAATCGAGTATCTCTGAACGACGCTCAGCTGGAAGGAATGCTCCGGGAGTTCTTCCGGAATGAGGTCCCTGCTGAGCTCGGTCGGCCCTTTGTGCCACCGTCGCACGAAAATTCGACGACGCTCTCGATCGTTGCTGCTTCGGAGAGCATCAGCACGCCGAAGAACCGCCGATCTCCGATGGCGGTAATTTCGGCTTTGGCGGCCATGGCTATGACCGCGGTCGTTGTGATGAACTGGGATTCGTCAGCATCACAGGTGCCTCAGACGAGTCAGAAAACGCTGGTCGTGTCGCCTGATGAAAAGATGATGGACGTCTCGAAAGACGGCGGAGCCACAAAGAGTACTCACGTTGTCGGAGAAGATGGCGTGACACTGGAGGAAACAGACGGAGTGGATCTGTCGCCTCGCAAGTAGATCACTTCCCGATCGAGTCAAAATAAAAAGAGCCCCGGTGATTGATGCACCGGGGCTCTTTTCGATTCCGTCTTTAACTGGCGGCCTATGGAAGAGGCTTGATGCTGATGTTGCGGAATGAAACCGCATCACCGTGTCCGGCGAATCCAAAGAAGCCGGACTTGCGATCCTTGCCAGGGTGAGCCGTATTGTTCATGTATTCGGTCACCGTCGACAGGTCTGCATTCAGGATCACATTGCCGTTCAGTTCGACCTTGATTTTGCTGCCGTCAACGGTCACTTCCTGGAAGTTCCACGCGCCGGCTGCTCGGAGAAATCCTCGCTTGGCCGGGACCATGCCATAAGCCGAGCCGTGGTACTGGCGAGGGTCCAGTTTGGCGTAGTTCGCGTGTTCTGAATCCAGAACCTGAAGTTCGCACATCGCCGCATAAGCCGGGTCACCGGTTCCATCGGTGCGAATCGCCAGTCCGTTGTTGCCTGATGGCGGAAGCTTGAATTCCAGTCGAACGACGAAGTTGGCGTATTCGTCGCTTGTGTGCAGGATGCCGCCTTTGCCTTCTTTGCATCGGATCGCACCGTCGACAACTTCGTAGTTGTCAGAGGCGCCACTCCAGCCGGTCAGGTCTTTTCCGTTAAAGACGCTCTTAAAAGCGTCAGCCGTGCTGGTGGCCAGTATCTTGTTGGCCTCTTCAGCCGGAATCTCTCGCAGGTAGATATTCTTCCAGCGAATTTCTCCGCCATGAGTCTGCAGGCAAATGGGACCTTTTGCGAACAACGGATTTTCACGGTCAAAGTAGTTTTCCATTATGGCGTTGTCGACCACCAGCTGACCATTCAGCCAAACGCTTGTGCGGGCACCAATCTGGCGAATCTTGAAACTGTTCCATTCGCCGAAGGCATGGTCTGCTTTGACCAGTGGATCCTTGCCCGCTGCTCCAGTGCTGTTGTTCCAGAGTCCGCCACTGCCTTTGTCTGCACCGAGATTGAACTTAGCCTTCTCGGTGAAGTCCCAGATCTGAACCTGAGGATTCGCCTTCAGGTAGATCCCGCTGTCTGCAAGCGGCACGGTCTTATAGTCAATCAGCAGTTCGTAGTCGGTGTATTCTTCATCGGTCACCAGATACGCACCGTGACCATCATTAACGAGCTCTTCGTTTTCCACGGACCAGTGCTTCTTTGCATCCTCAGTCCATTCAGCAATCTTCTGGTCTCTCATTTCCTTTGGCATCTTTGCCAGATCACGGGGATCGAAGTGTGGCATTCCATGCCAGCCCGTGAGATCTTTGCCATTGAAAATGGCTCGGAAGCCTTCCGGCGGAGCCGCCATGGCGGTGGTTGAAAATGCTGCAGCTACTACCGCAGCAGCGGTCAGCATGATGGATTGCAGTCGCATAGAGAATCTCCAGGAGGGATGCAGAGGAGGGAAGACTGCCGAATCGAATTCTCCTGTTCGTCCCGGCAGCAAACATCTCGAACCCAAGAGTCCAAGAGGCAAATCGGACCGGAGGGTAGCGAAATTCCCCGTCAGAGAAAACGATCCTCGGGTGCGCTTTGCAAACGGGGGACTTTTCGTCTGCAATGAAATCGAAGCGGGCGGATGCTGATTGCCGGAAGAAGATGCTACAGGTCACTGTTCAGAGGCAGGTCGCGGACAAACAGAATGTCGCCGAGTGGCAGACCGTTAACGTCTGAATTCAGCATGAGTTCGGCTGGCATTGGCATGTATACAAGGAATCGGATCTTTCCGGGTGGGAGTGACCAGGCTTTCAGGTCAACGATTCCGGTGCTCGTCAGACTTCGCTGCAGCAGCCGACGCAGTGATTCATCACGAAACTGGAGTTTTGGATCAGCGATTTTCACAGGCCGTTGATAGGCGGGCAACGTGTAATCTTCTTCCTGTTTGGCCGTCGACACAAAGCTCTCAACGGACTGTTGCTGGCGAAGCAAATTCAGAGTGCGGTCCTGTGCAGAAAACGCCACGGCAAAAACGCGATTCCCATAGACAACATAACAGAGAACCTCTGTTGTCGGAAACTTCTCACTGCATGTCAGTTGCAGCTCCGTAAGCTCATTTGCCGTGGCCGAAAATGACTTCACACGAATGTCCCAGTCTGCCGTTTCAATTCGGCGCCGACTGATGACTGGCTGACTGCTGAATGGCGGCATCAGACTTTCGAAGGTGGCTGCGTCACCATGAGTGGATACCGAGTCGGTCGGTTCGTCACTGGAGCCTGAAGCGATCATCGCCTCCTGGCCTTTTGAGCTCACATGGTACTTTCCGCCGTTTGTGACAAACACATGAGTAAAATCAAGACAGCTCCAGTGAGTCTTGTCCTGCCCAACGGCAATCGCCAGCGTTCGCAGCGATGACTCCTCGTCGTATCCTCGCTGACCGACGAGAAGGAAAAGTCCGCTGAACACGACGACAACGCCCAGGATTGCGCCGTAGGGCACCAGGTAGTTCTTGCGCTTCCTCTGAGAAAATATCCAGGCTCCCGGAAAGAGAAGGCCAACATAACAAAGCGACAGGAGCAGAATGAGCGCCCATGCATGATCCGGTTCGGTCAGTTTCCTCAGGCTGTAGAACAGATCATCGTCATTCAAGATTAACTCTTCCCAGGAAAGTCCAGAGCCACCTGTGGCGAATGCTTTGTTGCTGTCTTCATTCGCAACGACTGGTTTCTTGCGGACTCGGGAAACGGTATCGACGGTCTCCTTTGTCAGGTCTCCTCGCTGGTAGTCGTGTCGAATAACCGTGCCCGCTTCAACTGAGAATTCCGGAAACGGTTCATTGAGTGCTGCAAGAACCCCTGCGAATCTGAGAGTCTGTCGATTCTGGTCCAGGAGAAGGTGAAGTTGCCCGCCAGACTGCAGCCATCCCAGCAGGGCAGCCTGTCGCGGTTCATCCCAGTCCGGAACATGATCAAGAAAGACCGCGTGCAGACCATGTGTGGCGGTACTGTAGGGCGGAAAGATCTCCGACGGAAGGTGCTTGATCGTCGTTGGTGATCTTTGCTGCATTCCGGGCGGATCAAGAATCACGGTCGCCCGAAATGTGAATTCCTTCTCTTCCTCACTCTGGCTGTCAGCGACCAGTCGGGACTGATCAATCGGATCGAACTTGACCGTTTCCGTCTCCGTTTGTAACTCAAGGTCCCACGACACCGTTTGTCCAAAGACATACGGATAGAACTGCACCCATCGCCGGGAATTTGGACCAAGAAACAGTGGCTGCTGCATCACACCGCCGACGCGCCTGACAAGTCCGGTGTTGCATCGAAGCTCGACGGTCCCGTCGATCGTCTGATCCGAGAGGTTATCCAGCAGAATCGAAAGAGGCTGAAATTCCCCCTGCATGACACGGCCATCGTATCCCCAGATTGTTTCGACAACTCGGACTTTGCCGGCAATCTGGCCGCGACAGGCCGGCTGAAAGCACAACAGGCCCAGAATAAGCATTCCGACTCGAGCTGCATGTGTCCACGCGATTCCACACCGTGCGAAAGTCGATGCCTTCTGCAGGCAGCAGGTTATCAGCTGTTGACTGTTTTCAGACACGTTTTGCTTCATCCGTGGGTGCGATGGAGGTTGGCTGACAGGTCTGTGAACGGCAACACGGGGTTTCCGTCTTCAAGGTGAGGAAACTGACGTGCCTTCGGCATCGTCGAATGTCTCTCATCGCGACGATTCAGAAGCCATGGAGCGAGTCTCAGCACGAGATAACGGATTCCGGTCAGCCAGATAAGGTGTGCCAGCCCGACGAGGATAACGGCCATGACCGCCCCACTGGTGTTCCGACCGATGTGCTGCCAGATCATCATGTCACCATACCCGTGATAGGTGGACAAAGAAGACAGCAGACCTTCATTGGAACAAATCCAGCCATCGTGACGGAACAAACATCGAATGAGAGCCCCGGCCTGGAAATCTGTTATGTAGTAACTGCCCCCGTAATAGCCGCGAGGTGATGCCAGAATTGTGTACGACACAAACATCCACGAGCCGATCAGAATGAGTGCGAAAGCCACGGACTTTGCCTGTGTGGCACACCTCAGTCCGGCAAGTATTGAAAGCCACGCGACCGTGTGCATCAGCGTCGCAGTGGCGATGGCGGCAACAATCAGATACAGCAACAGGAAGAATGCCTGAGCTCCGTCGTTGCTCCAGAACGAGGCATACATAATGACCAGTGTGAGGTGCACGGTCAGGATCGGCGTTGCAAGAATGATCATCATTCGTCGCATCCCCTGCACCTTTTCACGAAGCAGCTGGGACGACGTGATCGGCGTGGATAACAGCGCATCAAGCGTTTCCCGTGATCGTTCCGCAGAAATCACAGTCGATGCCTTCACAATAATCACCAGGAAAGCAAGTCCCCAGACGACACCAAGCAGAGTTCGAAGTGAATCCGAGTTGGAGCTTTCAGACATTGTGATGGACAGAAGACACAGAAACAGAACCGGACCTTCGATCAGGACAAGGATTCGAATCAGGTACCTGGCTTTGCCAAGCGACTTTTTGGTTCGTTCTCGCCAGGCAACCGGGTCAAACGCCGGAAGAGATTCCGCGTCCTGGAGAAGGACCACGCCACCCGTCGTGCGATTGTTCAGGTCGGTAAAGAACCGGTCGATCCGCCGGAAGATCTTCAGCACAAACGACGATTGCCCAACAAATGCTCTTCGGAACAGCAAAAAGCGAGTCAACGCGAGGCTCACGACAACAAACAGGATTGATGGCAGCGAGAGCCAGAAGCAGGCAGGAAACAATCCCCATTGTTGCGCAAGGCTCTGGATCGAGTCGTTGAATGCCTGCAATGGGCCATTAACGCTGGCATAGGGAGTCAGCAGAATTTGCCAGATGCAAAACGGGGACAACAGCCGAAAACCAAGAACCTGCGTCATGATCACAAAGACACCCGACAGCACATAGGCCCCGATGAAGGCGCTGACGGTCGTGCCAAACCACCCACTGCAGAGGAGTCCGACGGCCGCAAAGCACATGCTTTCAGCAATCAGCAGCCAGGCTGCGGAGAACACAAGGTGGGTGTCGACACCGCCAAAAGAATAGGCAAAGGCAAGCAGCGGAAACGTCAACAGCAGGAAGGTAAACATGGGAATCAGCCGGCTGCCGAATTTCTCAAGAACAATCGTCAGCGGTGAAAGCCGAGTGACGAACAGAGTCCCAAGAGTATTTCGCTCTTTCTCCATGGCAATGGCCCCACAGATCAGCGCGGGCATCAGTACCTGGATGAAGTGGAACAGCGAAGGAACAATCGACTGGACGACCAACCCACCCATCCCAAGCATCGATTGTGCTCTTTGAGACGGCAACATCCCCGGCATGGACATGGTGACCTGTGCCACGACGAAATCCATCACGTACAGCACCCAGCTCAAAAGCGCAATCGCGCCGATAAAGCGGATGACGTAGGTTCGCTTCCGAGCCGACAGTTCCGTCAACTCACGACGCAGCAGCGGAAGTTCCGGAATGAACCGCAGCAGGCTCATACAGTCTTCCCTTCGGTGAGCTTCATGAAGGCTGTTTCCATATCCATGGCTTCCGGCTGGAACATCGTCAGCCTGGCTTTTGCATCGACCAGTCCCTGGTGCAGATCCGCAATCGATGTCTCTTCTTCGTGCAGTCGAATCGCCCACCGGTCGATCTGCTGTTCCACTTCGCCAACACCCTGAATCTGGCACACCCGTGCATACAGCTCATCGGACGGATTTTCCACCCGAATATGGACAACTCGCATCAGCTGCAGCTGCCGATAAATGTCATTCAGTGAACCCTGCGCGACCATCTGGCCCAGTTCAATAATGCCAATGCGAGTACACAGCTGACTCAGTTCCGAAAGGATGTGGCTGCTGATCAAAATTGTCTTTCCAAGTTCCCGCAGCGCTTTCAGCAATTCCCTCATTTCGATACGGGCTCGTGGGTCAAGTCCGCTGGAGGGTTCGTCAAGCAGCAGAACTTTCGGATCGTGCAACAGAACACGAGCGAGAGCCAGTCGCTGTTTCATGCCGCGTGACAGGCCATCGACCGGCGAATTTGCCTTGTGCGTCATGTCCGTCAGTGAAAGGACGTCATCAATCGTTGCTTTGCGCCGTGATACGGGCAGCTTGTATGCGGCCGCGAAGAAGTGCAGATATTCGAGGGAGGTCAGGTCTTCGTAGACACCGAAAAAGTCCGGCACGAATCCCATCACATCGCGGACCTGCTGAGCCTGACTCAGGACGTCCAGTCCGCAGACCAGAGCCATGCCGCGAAACCTGGGCTGAAGTGTGGCCAGGACCCGGAAAGTCGACGACTTGCCGGCGCCGTTTGGCCCGATGAAGCCGAAGACTTCGCCTTCAGGAATGTCGAGGTTAATGCCTTTTACCGCATCAAACTTTCCATAACTCACACGCAGGTCGCGGACACAGATTGCCAGAGGCTTCGCCGCTGAACTTTCGTTACCGCCACGTGGCGTTGAAGTCGAAGATGAAATGCTCATGGCGTTTGCTCGACAAAGAAGCGTTTGCGAAACAGTTCGATCCGGTTTCCATCGATCCTGGCAATGACCAGAACCTTCTGACTTTGATCGGTTGAGTCGGAAATTGACAGATCTTCCAGCAGCGGTGCTCCCTCCGGAGACACCTGACTGACCAGAGAAAAGAATCCGCGGCCATCCATACCGACATTAGCAATCATGCTGAGCGACTGCTGCAGCAGCGATTCCCGGTCCATGTAACCGTAATAGAAGTGCCTGTCATCCTGTACTGTGGGACCTCTAAAGTACGAGCCCAGAATATTGTCGATGGAACCCGTACCGCCATGAATGACACACGCTGCATATTTCACCTGTGATTCCGATGACAACTGCCGCAGCGCATTGGACAATTTGGCACGTCCCTCTGGCGTGGTGACGATCCTGCTGTCACTCCATTCGACGGCTGGCAAGTTGACGTTTTCAGGGCTGAGCGTGAAGCCTCGAAATGTGACAGGAGACCACTGTGAAACAGACTGGATCGACTGATAGTTCTGGGGAAACGTCCCGTTAATCTGCATTGGCGTGTCAATATTCGTCTGTGCGGAACGATTTCCTGAAAAGATGTCCTCGGGAGGCAGCTGATCAGTGGCCTGCACATAGAAACTCAGGCGGTGAGTTGTGACATCTTCAGTGGATGAGCCGTAGAACTTTGTTTCAAAGCGACTCTGACGGACCGGAGTATTGTTTTCGTCCAGGTCAGTAACCTCCAGAAAGCCGCCGGTGTCTTCGCTTCCCATGTAGATGTTTGCGATCCAGATCGTCAGCACTGAAAAGAGTAGTGTGACAAGCGGGAAAACGATCCATGTGTACTTCCGCAGCTTCAGCCATCCAAGAACAAAATAATCCACCGGGCCAATGGCCAGAACATATCCGATCAGGATCAGCGCGATGACGGACGTTGGAACCATTTCCACATCCACTGGCAGCAGCGCTGATTCAAGTCGTGCCATCCCACTGTCGGTTGCCGGGTAAAGGTCCTCCGTTTCAGCAACTTCCTGGAGTACCCTCGAATCAAAATAGACTCGATCGCCGCGGACTATCGTCGGGACAGGGATCTCGTTCCCTCCCCGAGTCCCCTGGAGGTATTCCGCCATGGAAATTGAGAGCCCGGTTTCATCCTTCACAATTCCGGGGTAATGACTTCGCAGAATTGCCATTCCGTCCGGAACCGCCCACTTTTTCCCTTCCCAGACGGGACTATTGGATCGGACCTTCCAAAGAAATGCGACCACCTGACCAAGCACTGCCGGATCACTCATTCTGGCCGCCATGTCTTCCACAAGAGGCAACAGAACCACACGTCCGATTCCGTAATGCGACTTCAGGATCGGTGAGTCTTCGTCGTGAATCAGCAGCAGTTTTCCTTCACTATCCAGCGTCAGGTCACTTTCAGCGCCCAGCGTGCCAGCACTTACCGTGCGAAGAAACTCAAGATGCATCGACTGCAGGCGACCGTCCGGAATCACACAAAGACTGCCACCAGCTCGAACCCATGTTTTGAGCCCGGACAGTTGAGTTTCATTGAGCTGTGCGAGGCCACCGTCGGAAAGCAACACTCCGTCGAACGCGCAATATGTCAGCGGATCGTCCGGCAGAGTCTTTGCTTCCAGCTGTGAGGCGAAATAGACAACCGTCTTTCCTGTTTGCAGTTGATTGCGACGGTCCTCAGAGGTTTCGACCGCGGCTTCAGCGCTGACCGGTGTTTCTGCGTAGGGATTGTAATTGTCCAGTGACAGTGCCGTTTCCAGAAACCGACGATGCGGTGATGCTGGCTGATTTTTGGGATCTTCACACGCGCTGCACAGGACCATTCCGCGTTCAAGAAAACTCGTTACAAGAAGTTCGAATGGTTCCGGGGGATTCAGTCGCTGAGGCCGCAGTGACAGCGGAATTCGCTCGTTCTCGGTCACGAACCACGCTTTGATGGACCAGTTTCGGGTCTCCGGAGGGTTCAATGGTGGCATCATCAGAATGAATTCATAGTCCTGCCCTGCGAGTACAATATCATCGCGTCGCAGTGTCAGTACCTTTGCTGCTTCACCTGGGAAACCGATGGCATCGTGGATATGCAGTTCGAGGCTGCCTTCCAGAAACTGTGGTTCGTTGTATTCCAGGCGAACACGAACCGGGACGGGACCGGCGGACCTGTTTCGGATGGAGACCAGCTCCATCTTCATCCGTATCTTTGGCTGCACCGCCTCGACACTGCCGCTCGCCAGCAACGCCATTGCAATGCACAGAATCGTTCGCAACATCGAACTGTGACGTGACTGCATTTCTACACCGCCGATCCGCGTGCACGCTGGAAATACCACCATTCAAACAGCATGACTGCAAACGCTGCTGCAGCAAGGGGCCACCAGATCGGTCGATCGCTTTCAAGATCTCCCATCTCTTCCGCCTTGACATCCGCTTCCGCCACCTTCAAATCTTCTACGACCTTGAGTGCGGTTTCATTTCCGTTCAGGAGTCCTGTTCCCAGAGCACTGACAACTTCCGTACCTTCCAGAATCTCATACTTTCCGACTCGGGATGCTGGAATCCCAAGCAACGTTCCAGTGGCGTTTGACCGAGCAGCAATCTGGCCTCCGTCAGGAGTCCGGACGACATAGTCTCGATCAGCCTGGAGCGTTACCGCCGGCAATACACCCGTTGGTGCTGCAGCAATTTCTGACAGGGACGCCTGCTTCAGCGAGGCATCAACGGCGTTTGCCATGATGATTGGGAAGCCAACACGGAATGGCAGAGTTGACTTGTCTGTGTGGAACAGAAACCACCATGAGACCTGAAGTCCCTCGCGTTTCTGCAGCAGAAGCGGGCCTGCATTTCCGTCCGCCAGCACTTCATAGCCGCGGTCTTCGATGTCCTTCACACCAAATCCCTGCAGATACGCAGGCTGCTCACCCATTTGAACATCGGCCATCTGCACGTGTCGAAGTAAGGGCGCGGTTCGATTCCAGTCGACAACAGAGGCTACGTCGTCTTTCACTTCGACAATGCCCTCGAGGTCTGGCGGAACGACTCCGACAAAAACTTTCACCGCAGCATTCACACTGTCGACCTCGGCATTGTCGGCGACAATCAGGTCATAGTCAGAACCCTTCGGTTTTTCTGCGTCCCCTTCTTCAACCGTTAAGTTCTCAAGGACCGAAGCCGCACGCTTCCATGTCCCAAGCTTCGGGGCGATCCACACGGACAATGGCCTTGCAGCAGGCAGCGACAGCCAGACGCTGTTGTCGGTTTTCATCGAATCAAAGCCGGAAGGAACCAGACGAGCTTCCACAAACCGAGCTTTGTCCGCTGCGACCGGGATCACCATTCGTTCCGCTTCTTCCAGCGAAACTTCGATCGTTTCCGAATGAGTCTTCTCACCGTTCTCCCAGATCTCAAGTTCCGCGCCTCGCAGGTCATCGGTCGACCCGAGTACTCGCAGAAAGATCTCCCACTCCGTCGGACCGCTGCGGCGGGCTGTCATTTCTGTGATGCCGATATTTGGTCCGCCGATATCGACTCGCCTCACATCCAGTTCAAAGGGAAGTTCAAAGTTGGCTCGCTCCGGAAGGTTCCCGTCGGTCAGCACCGTGACCTTTTGAATCGGAAAGGACCGAGTATACGCAGCAGCCATCCGAAGAACGTCATCCAGCTGCGCAGGCAGGTCTGTCGGCTGAACCTTCTCCAGAGCCTTCAGCAGGGCTCGTCGATCATTCGTAAACTCCGTGAGTCGTCGTCCGGTGGCGGCAAATGAGAACAGAGAAATCTGCTGGTTGCCCGTGAGATTTTCAATCTGCTCCCGAACCTGCTCCCGAATCAGATCCAGGCGAGACTTGCCGGTCACTTCATCCACGGAAGACATGCTGGCAGAACAGTCAATCAGGATCGGAACATATTCGGAGACCGCCGCTTCCGATTTCAGAAACGGCTGCATGATGGCCAGAATGACAAGGCACAGCAAAATGATCTGCAGCAGCAACAAAAGGTTGCGGCGAAATTTCTGGAACGGCGAATTTACTCGCTGGTCGTTAACAACGCTCTGCCACAACACCAGTGACGGCACTTCCAGCTTTGGACGCCGAAGCTTCAGGAAGTACAGAATGATCAGAGGAATCAGAGCGAGGAAGAACCAGGCTCCGTACAGATTCACGAACTTGAGCAGGCTCATCGCTGTACCCACCCCTGTCGACAAAGATGTTCAAACAGAACGGTTTGAATCGACATGGAAGAACTGACCGACAGGAATCGTCCCTGTCGACTTCGGCACATCGAATCCAGATTCTGCTGGAGCCACAACCTCTGATCGTGGTAAACCGACAGGAGTTCCGATGCATTCGTGATGTCCAGAGTCTCCTGAGTTTCGCTGTCGATGAATCGGAGATCACCCTGAACATTCGGGTTGATCTCCGCATCGCTCAGGACCTGCAGTCCCCACACTTCAAGGCCGGAACTAAACAGCAGATTGAATGGTCGCTGGAGTTCTCCAAAAGTCAGGAAGTCGCTGATCAGGATCGCAACGCCGCGTCCACGATGAAAACGCAGCATCGTTTCAATCGCTCGCTCAACGGGAACATTTCCTCCTGCTTCCAGCTGTTCCAGAAATTGAAGGAGCTGGCGAATGCGAGTCCGTCCGGTCCCCGGTGGCAGCATCCACGGCTTGCCGTCCTGACCATGCATCGCATACGCGCTGACACGTTCGACGTTGTGCAGCCCCATGATTCCCATGGCAGCCGCCGCCTGTTTGGCAAGAAGAAACTTATTGTCAAACAGCATTGATGTGGATGCATCCACCATCAGCACAACATGCATTTCTTCTTCATGCTGGAACTGCTTGATGTACGGCCTGCGAAGGCGAGCAAAGATGTTCCAGTCGACGTAACGCAGGTCGTCACCGACCGCGTAGTCACGGAAGTCTGCAAAGTCCGTGCTGCTGCCGCCTTTGCCCGACAGATGTTCGCCCCGGGCGCGGTTCGTCAGACGACGAAGTGGCCTCAGCCGCATTCGCTCGATCTGACTGAGCGTGCTGTTATCAAACAAAATGGTAAAACGCGTCGCGGTTTCAGTCACAACCGTCACGCCTCCGTTGGCAGCTTGTTAATGCACTCTTCGATTACATCGCGGATCGAGACGTTCTCTGCCTGCCCGTCATAGTTCAGCAGAGCACGATGCTGGAGGACTTCCGGGGCAAAGTATCGAATGTCCTGAAACGAAACATGTGCTCGTCCCTGGCTCAACGCCCTGACGCGCGCGGCTCGAATCAGAGCCTGTGCCGCTCGCGGACTGGCCCCCCATCGCAGGAACTTTCGAATACGCTCAGTCGCGAACTCCGAGTCCGGATGTGTCGCAAGGACCAGGCGACAGGCGTAATCTCGCATCGGATCGCTGACAACAACTCGATCAAGCACCGTGCGAAGATGAAGAATACGAGGACCATCAAGGACTGGCGTTGCTTCAAATCGCTTCTTCAGAATCGTTCGGTTGACCACTTCATTCAGTTCTGCTCGAGACAGAAACGGAACAACCACCTTGAACATGAATCGGTCCAGCTGCGCTTCCGGCAGAGGAAACGTGCCTTCCTGTTCGATCGGATTCTGGGTCGCGAGGACAAAGAAGGGCTGTTCCAGTTTGTACGTGGTGCCACCGGTCGTCACCGTGCCTTCCTGCATGGTTTCCAGCAGCGCGGACTGCGTTTTGGGAGTTGCTCGGTTGATTTCGTCGGCCAGAAGCAGCTGAGTGAAGATTGGGCCCTGGCGAAACTCAAAGCGGTACTTTCCGGCGTCGTCAGTCGTCATGATGTTGGTACCGATGACGTCCGCAGGCATCAGGTCCGGAGTAAACTGAATTCGTCGGAAGTGCAGTTTCAGCACCTGGGACAGAGCTTTCACAAGTTCTGTTTTGCCAAGTCCCGGAACGCCTTCCAGAAGCACGTTGCCACCGCAGAGGAGTGCTGTCAGTGTGGCCTCAACGACTCGCTGCTGGCCGACAATGACCTGTCCAACAGCATCACGGACTCCTTCAAATTCTTTGCGAAACTGATCCGCCTCGGTCTGCAGCTGTTCGGGTGTCGTCGGTGTATTCATAGGTTCGATATCTGGCGTTAGGTGAATGAAACAATGACTTGTTGACTGGTGGAACGGTTCGACTCACTACCGTCCGATCACTTACTGCGACTTGCCTTCCTCGCGCTTTTTCTTGAGCGCCAGAAGTCGTGACGTTGTGGCATCCGGATCTCCCGGAGCTGAAGCCGGGGGAGTTGGACCGGACGCTGCGGACTGAGACTGTGTCGTTGGAGTCGGGGATGTCGGCTGTGCTGTCGGCCTGTTCGGAGTGCGAACAGGCATCGGGCGTCCTTCCGGCAATGGGGGACGAGTTCCGTCAGATCCCTCTTTCTGTGCGTTCATGTTGGTGCGCACAGCCTCAGCTCGCTGCAGCAACGCTCCGATTGTGGCTGTTGATTCCTTCTTCTCCCGGCGGAACAGGCGAAGGATCCATCGTGCATCCATTTGAACTCTTCGCACGGCCACATCAATGGGAAGCAGGAATGCGAACAACATCAGAAACCACTCAAAGATCGCTCGAGTGCTGCGTCGCGGCTTGCGATTGCCATACAGCTGTTCGGCGATTTCCTCAGGTTCCTGATTCAGGTCGATTTCCTTCCCGCCGGTCGCGTCTGCGATTCCTTTTAGCACAATCGGGTCGGATCGAAACCGAAGATACTCCGGAGAATATGAAACAATGAACCCGGCATAAGCGGTCTCGTTTCGGGTTCCGTCAGAAGCTCCGATCATCACCTGATAACGGCCCTCGCCTTTCAGAGGCATTGATGTCTGGTAGCGTCGAGGAGCGATCTGACGCACAGGCTGCGTCTGCTCGAACTCATTCGGGCCAGTCACGGACACGTTAATATCAAGCAGAGTCTCCTCCGGATGAAAGTCCTCGACGACAACCACGCCTTCGTTACCGTTCACATAGGTGTAGACACGCAGAAACTGTTCTCGACGAGTGCGGCTGATTCGAGTGACGATCTGGTTCACCATCTGCTGAAACTGCTCCCAGCGAACCCAGTCCTTGCCCCATCGATTCGTGAAGTCGGCCGTATACGCCGCGGTCACTCCCAGACCATAACGCCAGACGGCAAGAATCGGGTCCCGTTCTCCGTCTCCCGCAGCCACTTCTGTTTCTGTGGGCGGGGCTGCCAGAACGATGGTTGCTCGAGGGTCATCTTTGGGGGACGTCAGCACATAGCCGTAAAGATCCGGTGAGCTTTCAATTTCGCGGAGCATTGGATCAGGAGCCATCATTTCCGGAACGAACTTCCGGTTCTGCAGCTGACTTCGTCGGAGTGTTTTCGCTTCTTTGACGAAGATCGACGGCAGCTGATTCGGGTCGCTCGGGAAATGAAATCGCCCCTTTGTCAGCGCCGCGATCTCTTTGAGCGTTGTGGCATCTCCGTTATGCGGAAACACCGCAACGGTGGAAACAGAAATCTGTGCTTCCTGGAATTTCTGAATCAGTGACGGAACAGGCGCCTGGGCATCGCCGTCAGAGATGATAATCATGTGGCGAGTCGATGCGTCAGACTTCACGAGCGCGTCATAGCCCATCTGCATCGTGGTGCCGAAGGTTCCCATGTCGCCGATCTGGGCGTTGTTGATCTTTGTGGCGAGCTCCGAATACTTGGAAGCCGGAGTCAGTTCAAAGATCCACTCGTCGCCGTTCATCGTCTGAGCCATCACGCCCACAAGGTCCTCAGTGTTCAGAACCTGAATGGCTCGCTTGGTGATTCGCTTGGCCCAGGTATTGCCCGAAGGAAACTCACAGGTGTGAAGAATGATGGCCAGAGCACCTTTAGGCAGAATCTTCTTGTTGGTGATCTCCATGGAGATCGGAAGAGCATCTTCGATCACCGACCCCTGCCAGCCTCCGGGCCCAAAACTGTTCGGTCCGCCAACCATCAGGAATCCGACGCCCAGGTTTTTGATGGCGTCATGCATGGCCTGGATCTGAGTCTGCAGCAAAGTATCTTCCGCAACGTCCGAGAAAATCACGGCGTCATACGGCATCAGGTTCATCGGGTCATAAGGAAACTCACGTGCGTTGATGACCTCGACCTCGCGTTCACCCTGTTTGAGAGCGATTTGCAGAAACCGGATTTCCTCATCGGAACTTTCCGGATTCGTGACGATCAGAATTCGACCCGGGCCCTCAAGATACAGGTAGTTGCGAACAACGTTGTTTTCCGCTCTCCGGTCTTCCGCTGGATTCACTTCGATACGAGCGGAGTACTCATAATAGCCCGGCTGATCCACCTTAATTGGAAACGCATAACGGCTCTTTCCTGCCTCAAACTCCACTTCTCGTTCGGCAATCTTCTTTTCGCCGTCCATCAGTACCAGAGTGCCTTTGCCTGCGGCGAGTGACTGAAGGACCACTGAGGCTTCGTAGGTTTCTCCCAGGCGAACGAACCGCGGCAGGTCGAGCCGTTCGAGCAGCACTTCCTTATCATATTCATAATCAGCGGCAGCCACGTTCACTTCGACCCCGCGCGCCTGCAGGTCATCAATGACATCTTTGAGCTGACCGACAGTCTCAGTGCCGTCGCTGAGCAGTACAATTCGTCCAAGATTCTCTTCCGGAAGCATGGCCGCACTCAGAGCCAGCGACTGCTCCAGGTTCGTCGCGTCCTGACTAACCTGTGAATTGATGAACTTCTCAAACGGGAATGTTTCTTTCGGTGGATATTCCACAGCGGCCGTTCGGCCGAACACAACGAGACCAGCCTGGTCCGAGCCTGGTTTCTTCGCTGCAGTGTCTGCAACGAACTCAAGCATCTTACCCCGAAACTGATTGACGGAGTCTGACACGTCGACGTTGTAGACGACCGACACCACATCGCTCGTTCGAACGGCTCGCGGTTCTGCCAGAACCACGATCAGCAAACCGCAAAGGCACAGACGGATAAAGGCCGCCATCATGCCTCGACGGAAAGGCAGCCCCGCATGTCCTGCGGCCTGCATCCACCAGATCCATGGTGTCAGCAACAGCAGCAGGAACATCCAGGGGCGACCAAACTCGAGTTCGCGTACCAGCTCAAACTGAGGAAATCCGACACCCCAGTTCGTCAGGAAAGGAAATCGGATCAAATGATTCTTGTGATTCCACAGCGAAGGATTTGCAGCCGTGATGATGAATGTCGGCAGGATTGAAAAGACAATCAGTGCAAACAGCGAAAGGAACAGCACCAGCGGAATTCCGGCCTGCCAGCGCACGGGACGATGGGGACGCGGCACCAGCCGACGAAAGAAAGCGAAGATTCCTTTCATAGATTCAGCTCCACCAGCCTGTGATTTCCTGTGTCGGCGATCAATACTCGTCCATCGCTCAAAACCGTCAGGTCCCATGGCTGATAGAACTCATTGAGTCCTCGACCAGGGTGACCATAGCGGCCCACCATTGTGCCGTCTGTTCGCATGACCGTCAGCCGCGCCGCCTTATTTTCAATGATGTAAACCAAATTTTCTGCCGTCACCCGGATATCGTACGGATACGCCAGCGGATCAGAATTGTCCGGCAATTTCAAAACTCGAAGGAATTTGCCCAGCTCATCGAAGACCTGAATCCGGTTGTTGAAAGCGTCCACAACGAACACTTCACCGTCTCGAAGTGCAAGACCGCTGGGCCGCTGAAACTCTCCGTCTTCCGTTCCGTGTTGGCCGAACTGAAGGACAAACTGACCGGATTCTGTGAACTTCTGGATCCGCTGGTGATCCCCGTACTCGCCAACGTACAGGAACCCGTTTTTGTCCTGAGCAATGGCAACGGGAAAATTGAACTGTCCAGGCTCCCGTCCTTTTGAGCCAAAGATAAAGTCCACTTCGCCTTCTGGCTTGAAGATGACGACACGATGGTAATGAGTATCAGCGACGGCCACTCGGCCATCCCGCAGTTTCCAGACTCCTTCCGGCTTCCCAATCTCGTACTCCGGCATATACCACTGACGAAGGATTTTTCCGGAGGAGTCGTAGACCAGGACTCGTCCCGCGTCGTCCAGCATGTAAACGTTGTCGTTTTCGTCTGAGTACAAGCCGCGGGGAGCTGGCAGGAACCGACCTGAAGCAGGAACTTCCCAGCTGCGGATTTCATCCACAAAAAGTTCCGGATCCGGATTGCTCTCAGCGCATCCGGGCAGAGACACGAGCACTGCCAGCAATATCAGCATCAGGCGAACTTTTCGATTCGCTGTTGTGCTCAAGTGTTCGTGCGGGCTCTGAGGTGTCATGGAAGGTCGCTATTCACAATCACGTTGTCGAAATTCGGTCGATGGTCACTGAAACTCGAGTATTCGTCGCCAATGGGGGATGCCCACGATGGATCAGGATGAATTCCGCATCACTGTCAGCAGTCGTCAATGATGTTTCCAGGAAGAAGCCCGTTCGAAAACTCCTTACTACCGTGAACTTCCCTGACGGATCCCGTGACAGAGCAATTCGTTCCGGGCGAATCCCACAATCCCTGTCATTGAATTCCCCCAGCAGTTTTCGAAGCGAATCCCCAAGCCAGTTGACTGGCCCAAGAAATTCCGCCACTCGCTTCTCAGGAGGATTGTCATACAGCACCGGTACCGGTCCGTCGAAAATGACTCTGCCTTTTTCGAGGACAATGACTCGTTCCGCGTGCCTCAGGACAACCTCCGGCTCGTGACTTGAAAACACAAACGAACACTGAGCCCTCGAAACCCATTCGTCGACGACTTTCCAAAAATCCGGCTTTCGAACGATATCCACATGGGCCAATGGTTCATCTGCCAGCAGCACACGAGGATTGGCCATGAGGGCTCTGGCCAGGGCTAATCGAGAACGTTCTCCCTGCGAAAGTTCGTCGGGAAACGCAGTCGCTCGGTGCCTCAGATCAAACGCGTCCAGGATTTCGTCTGACTTTTTGCGGATTTCTGCGTCGGCAGTTCCGGGAGCGACCGATCGCAGGTGCCCGATCAGCTCAACATGTGGCCATAATCCACCATTTTGAGGGACCCAGTAACGGAAAAGACCAGACTCCGCGGAAACTGACCCCAACTGAATATTCCCGGACGTCGGGACCTCAAATCCCGCGAGCACATTCAGCAGCGATGTTTTGCCAGCCCCGGAAAGTCCAACAATTGCCGTCTTTTCAGCGCCAAGTTGCAGCGAAATCTCGTCGAGTCGGCGGTGCTGTGTCCCTTCGAGGATGACGTCAGTCAGCGTTAAAAGATGCGGTGCGATTGAGGAAATTATCGGTGCAGGCAAGAGTCACCTGAATTTTCTGCGGCTCCTGCTGAGCCAACGCAGTGCGAATTGCGAATTCAGCAGGAACTGTCTGATGTCGTGATGGTAAGGCAGTCCGCATACCGCTCGCAATCCACTACGAATCGAAAGTGGATGATCCGGAATTCTCGCGAACTGTACAGAGTGGCGGAATGCGAGGTGTTTTGCCTAAACTAGGAACTTTTAGCGAAGGCCAGAGGTCATGGGCCTTCTTCCAGCAATCGTTTGTACCGCCAGCACTGGTGACTCATGGATGCATTGTTTGATCTCTTCAGCAGCCTGATCGATGTTCTCTCGGCATTGCTGAATGTCGTCGTGAATCTGGTTCGCGTGATCCTCCCATGGCTTCCGCTTCTTGCCTGGGTTGGTTACTGGGCCTTCTGCGTGAATTGGTCGAAGGCATTTCCAATCCTTCGTCGAGGCGGAATGATTGGCGTTCTCCTCCTCATGCTGGCTGCCGTCCTCGTTTGGGGCGCGGTGGCACCGCCGGAAGGTGGAAAGCACTACATGGTCGGCCTGGCTGTGTCCAACTTCGCAGGGAAGTTCATCTACGTCACTATGCTGACATGTATTGCTCTGCTCTGCGGGTCAGCTCAGCTGTCCGGTGCATTTGGACGCTTTGGGGAATTTCCTGAAGAGCCGGCCGAAGACGATCATGGCCACGGGCACGATGATCACGGTCATGGCCATGATCATGGTCACGGTCATGACGATGGCCATGCTCACGGAGACCACGGACATGGTGGGCACGGTCACGATCACCATGCGGCACATGCCCATTAGAGTTCGTGGGTTGTAGTGGAACTCGCCAGAGTTCCCGTCATCAGCAGCTTGTAGTGGAACTCGCCAGAGTTCCTGTCATCATCATCAGCCTGTAGTGGAACTCGCCAGAGTTCCTTTCCTCAACGATGAGTTCAAAAATCAATGAGGGCTATCGGATCTCTGGCGAGATCCACTACGTCACTTGTGGGCATATCAAAAAAGTTCCAGCGACGGGGTGTTTCTCCGTCGCTTTTTGTTTATGGTCCATGCGGTTTCGTTCAGCATCAGCCTGTTCTAGTCCCTCCATTCTGTTCTCACGAACCCTGCCCGCCAACATTTTTCAGGGTGAACTATGAAGACTCTTGTTCTGTCGTGTGCGCTGCTGTTTTGCAGTCTGTCCGTTTCACTGGCTGGTGACTGGCCAACATGGCGAGGACCACACGGAAACGGCGTCGCTGATGGAAGTGGCTATCCGCTCGAATGGTCGGCCACGAAGAACATTGTGTGGACGTTTCCTCTTTCGATTCGAGGGGCATCCACGCCGGCTGTTTCCGGAGATCGCATCTTTTTGACCGGTACAGAGAATGGTCAGAACGTAGTGCTTTGTGTCGGCCGCGATGGCAAGCAGCTGTGGTCGAAACCTCTCGGAGATGCCGTTGACGGCAAGCCGGGCAAAGATGGCACGGGGGCAAATCCCTCGGCCGCGACGGACGGGAAGTTGGTCTTTGCCTATTTCAAAAGCGGTGACTTTGGCTGCTTCACGGTCGATGGAGAACAGAAGTGGCATCACAATCTTCAGAAACTCTACGGTGAAGATACACTCTGGTGGGACCTCGGCACTTCGCCCGTGCTGACATCCGATGCCGTGGTCATCGCCTGCATGCATTCCGGCCCTTCGTACCTGGCTGCGTTTGCGAAGGACTCAGGCGAACTCAAGTGGAAGCAGGATCGAAACCTTGGGGCTCCTGAAGAAGCAGCTCAAAGCTACGCGACTCCTGTGGTGGTGACTGAAAATGGCCAGCAGACGATCGTTGTTCTGGGAGCCGATCACGTCACAGCGCACTCGGCGGCGGACGGACATGAGATCTGGCGTTTGAGTGGCATGAATCCGAACAATGACAAGTACTTCCGATCGATTGCTTCGGCGGCTGTCGCTGACGGAATTGTTGTGGCACCCTATTCACGAGGCGGCACATTGACTGCGATTCGGATGGGTGGTCAGGGTGATATTTCAAAGTCCCACGTGATCTGGTCAAACGAGGGCACATCCGCCGACGTTCCGACACCGGCAATCTGCAATGGTCGAATCTATGTGTGCCGGGACGGTGGTGAAAACCGCGGCGTGGTTGATTGTCTGGACCTTCGGACCGGCAAGACCATCTGGTCAGGGCAGCTGAAGAAGAATCGCCACACATTTCGCTCATCACCGGTCGTCGCCGATGGTCGAGTTTATCTCACTCGACAGGATGGAACGGTCTTCGTCGTGGATGCTCAGTCAGACAGCTTCAAATTGCTGGCAGAAAATACGATCGCGGATGAACACACGACGGCCACTCCCGTATTTGTCGATGGAAAAATCTTGCTTCGCACCGACAGCCATCTGTACCTGATTGGCGGTTGAACTCGGTCTACCGGTTGCTGTGGACTGCTTGAGGCTCGAGGCCGGTCGTTTCCGCGTTACGTTGGCTCTTTGATCCCACCTGCTGTTTCCTTCCTGGAGTCTGCTCATGTCATCTTTGCGACGTCGTACGTTCATGCAGTCTGCGGCAGCACTGTCGGCCGGACTGTTCATCACCCCGGCTTCTCAGGCGACTTCCTATTACGACAAGCTGCGGATCGCTGTGATCGGCTGTGGAGGCCGTGGCGGCGGCAACCTCCAGTCCGTGTCATCGGAACACATTACTGCTCTGTGCGATGTCAATCAGGGCAATCTGAATCGAGCAGCCGCCAACTTCGCGGAAGCTCGAAAGGACAAGGACTTCCGGCGGATCTTTGACAAGCCCAATGAGTTCGATGCGGTTGTTGTCAGCACCTGTGAGCATACTCATGCGTTTGCGACTCTGCCCGCCTTGCAGCTGGGAAAGCATGTGTACTGCGAAAAGCCGCTGACTCACAGTATTTCCGAAGCACGAATTATTCGTGAAGCGGCCGCTGTGGCCGGCGTCGCGACCCAGATGGGAACTCAGATCCACGCGGGGGACAATTATCGTCGCGTTGTGGAACTGATTCAGACCGGTGCCATCGGCGCTGTTTCGGAATGTCATGTCTGGGTGGGACGATCGTGGGGACTTCAGTCTGAAGAAGATGCAAAGAAGTTCGGTGATATTGTGTACGTCACAGATCGTCCTGCGACCGCGGATCCGATTCCTGCAGATCTGGACTGGGACCTCTGGCTTGGACCAGCTCCGGAGCGACCTTACAACAATGTGTACTTTCCTGGCCCCAAGTGGTACCGATGGTGGGACTTTGGAAATGGCACCATGTCAGACCTGGGAAGTCACTGGGTGGATCTGCCGTTCTGGGCTTTGAAGCTGCGTGCTCCAACGACCATCGAAGCATTCGGGCCACCAGCGCATGCGGAGATTGCTCCTGCTTCGATGCATGTACGCTACGAATACGAAGCGGATGGTGACCAGCCAAAAGTGGCACTCACCTGGTATCAGGGAACTCACAAGCCGGAACTGCTGACAAACGGATCCATTCCCGCGTGGGACAGCGGAGTGCTGTTCGTTGGCGAAAAAGGAATGCTGCTTTCCGACTATGGCAAACATGTGCTGCTGCCGGAAGACAAGTTCCGGGATTTCAAACGACCGGACCCCTTCATTCCCGCCTCAATCGGGCATCATGAAGAGTGGATTCGAGCCTGCAAGACGGGCGAACCCACGACCTGCAACTTCCAGTATGCCGGCTGGCTGACGGAGGCAAACCACCTTGGCAATGTTGCCTATCGAGTTGGCAAGAAGCTGGAATGGGATGCCGCAGCGATGAAGGCAACAAACGCTCCGGAAGCCGATCCATTCATTCGCCGAGCCTACCGAAAAGGCTGGGAACTGACATAACTGAGCGGGGAGCGATTGGCTGACGCTGCTCGTGCATTTGTACGACGGCGTCCTGGTGGTCAACGCTGTACCGGAACACAAAAACGCCGGTGGCTATCGTTTTTTTCAACGACGACCATCGGCATTTTCGTTGTCATAAGGCCGGGGTTCTTTTCGGCAAGGGCTAGTTTTCAGGGTGTCTGAACAGAACATCCCTTTCGAAGACCCCGGACTGCCGCAAATGCCTTACACCGTACTGACAAACCCGTCTCGCGGTACCAAAACGTTCATTTCGACAGCAGTCCTGCGTTGTCTGTGGGCTGGCCTGGTCAGCATCGTCGCAAATGCGGCCCTGCTGGTGGTTCAGCAGTGCTGCTTTCGAATGATGTCTCCTCTGATTGGATCTTCGATCGAAACGTGGTCGTGGATCATTGCGGCGTTCCTGCTCGGCATTGCCGCCGGAAACTGGCTGGCTTCCATGGTGTCCGCGCGAGTGAACTACCACTGGCTGCTTCCGGCTTCTCTGCTGTTCTCGGCCGTGAGCGTCTTTCTGATGCCCGAAGCAATCCAGGTTCTGTCGGATTCCCTTTGGTTTCAGGATCTTCCGCTGTTCATCCAGATTGCATTTGCTTCGATCGCAGTCTGCCTGATTCCCGGAATGCTGCTGAGTCTGGTGACCGTGCCGACGATTCAGTCAGTCGCTCACACATCGGAACCGGGAACAGTGGCTGGGCGTATCTTTGCCTGGGGCACCGTCGGAAGTCTGGCCGGGAACTACGCTGCTGGCTTCTGGCTGCTTGCTCAGTTCGGCACTCATGCAATCATCTTCGGAACATCGGCAACCCTTGTGATTCTTTCGCTGCTGTGTCCCGTGATCGACGCGCTGGTGTTCTGGCTGAGTCGAAAAGAGTTGCCGGAGATTCTGAGCAGTACAACGCTGGCGGAGAATCGTGGTCGAGATGCGGAAGAATCTTCGAAACAGCCTTCTGATTTTCGCCAAAGCGAACAGTGGCCTCTGGCAGTTCTTACTGTCGTCTGCTGCAGCTTGGTGACGGGATCGCTGGAAGGAGCCGCATTCCGGGTACTTGCTCCGCTGGTCGGCGTTTCTCTGATCCTGTCTGCGGGAGTCGTCGGAGTTGTGCTGACCGGCATGGCTCTGGGAAATCGGTATGGGGGACGTCTGGCGTCGTCGAATGATCCGCTCATGCTGCGAAAGACTCTGATCGCTTCAGGGGCTTCCGCGCTGATGATCGGCCCGCTGTGGAAGATGCTCCTGGCTGTGAATCTGTTTGCTGAACTTCCGCTGATGGTTCAAACCGTATGCTGGTCATTTTCGCTGTTCTTCGTTCCGTCCTTTCTGCTGGGAACAATTTCGCCTCAGGTCATTCAGGCATTCAGTCGTCAGTCTCAGAATTTCAGCGATGTTGCCGGGCGACTGTGCGCCTGGTCAACTCTGGGGTGTATCGCGGGAATTCTCGTGACGGCCTGGTTTGCGATTGAGCAGTTTGGAGCGATCCGCACGTGCATTATCGCAGGGACGCTGCCCATCGTGCTGTCCATCTTTGCTGCTCGGACGTCGCCCGCGGAAAGCACTGAGTTTCACGACGTCCAGGCCCGCGCTCGACAGCACAACTTCTTCCCGAAAGCTCTGCTCGTCACAGCTGTGTTGCTGGTGCTTGTGTGTCCGTCACCGTACCTCTGTGAGACTCGCTACTTTGCGATCAACGTGAACGAAGAGAAGATCGGGGAACGTCAGGTCTCTGTGATGGTACTCGATCGCCTGGTGCATTCGGCCATTGATCTGAAGGACCCTTCGTTCCTGCATTATCCTCACGAAAAGATCCAGGGAGATGTGATTCGCTGGGCAACTCAGCGGGCCGAATCCGAAGGCCGACGAGCCAGCGTTCTGGTCATTGGCGGTGGTGGCTATTCACTTCCTCGCTGGATTGAATCACAGCAGGATCTGAAGACCACGAAGATCGATGTGGTGGAAATCGATCCGGGCGTGACGATGGTGGCACACGACCATCTTGGTTTGTCCCGGCAGACTCGCATTCAGTCTCATCACATGGACGGGCGGCAGTTCGTTCGGAACGCGGATGAAGAGTCCTACGATGTTGTGATTCAGGATGCCGTCAATGATTTTTCGGTTCCGTCGCATCTGATGACGCTGGAATACAACCATCTGATTCGACGGCTGCTGAAGAAGGATGGAGTTTATCTGCTGACCGTGATCGACAGCCTCGATTCCGGCGTCTTCGTGGCTTCGGCAGCGAAGACAATGGATCACGCATTTCCGGAAACAAGACTGATGATTCCAAAGGAGACGGAGAAGCTGCGTGACCGAAGCGTCTTTATCATCGCGTCGACGATGAACAAACCGTCAACGGAGCTTGCGGACATACCGAATGGAGCAGCGATTCCTGTATCCCTGTCCGACTGGTGGAGCCAGTGGACCAGTGCCATCGTTGTTCCGATCGCGGAGATCAGAAATCGCATTCGTTCCGACGCTTCGAAAGCCGTGCTCCTGACAGATGATTACGCTCCGGTCGATCAGCTGATGATGGGCAACTTTCTTGAGTAAGCTTCTTTCGGCCCCACGCCGGTTTCCAAGCCACGTACACACGGCGAGCGGAGTGTGTCAACGCTCTGGTCTCAAGAACTTCGGGTACCACAGGTGCAGCCTGTGCCGCGCAGCGGCCGGAAGCCGATGGGACAGCATGTTTGTTCCAGTGCACCGTGTTTTGACTGTTCCGCATGCACTCTTCGACTTCCGGCGCCTGCGGCACACGCCCTTCAGGCGTGCTACCCGTGAGCGCCACCTGTCTCGGCGAGCGGGATGCGTCAGCTTCCCGGTATGCGTTTCATTTGTGTGAAACGCATTTGTGAACCGCGAATGGACGCGAATAAAACACCGGGCAGTCACAACATCTTTTTGCCCAACCATCTTTTTGCCCGCACCTGAACTCAGCCCATTGTGGCCGTGGATGTCTGACAAAAGATGGGCGACGGAAAATAATCGCAGGCTGTGACTACGACCGGCATGCCTCTTTTCGATTTCTTCCGTTCCTTTCGGCTCCAAACCAACTCACTCGGCGAGCGGAGTGTGTCAACGCTCTGGTCTCAAGAACTTCGGGTACCACAGGTGCAGCCTGTGCCGCGAAGCGGTCGGAAGCCGAAGTGAGAGCGTGGTGGTTTCAGTGGACCCGGCCTCGGCAATACGGCATGCACTCATCGACTTCCGGTGCCTGCGGCACACGCCCTTCTGGCGCGCTACCCGGCAACTCCATCTGCCTCTGCGATTGGGATGAGTCAGCTTCCCGGTATGCGATTCTGCTGTTCCGACTTAGGCGAATGACATCGCAGTACTGCCGTTGATCAGCGCCAGCAGCTAGGCGAGGCCGGGGATGGGTTCGCCGTAGTAGACCTGATGAGGACGCTGTACTTCGTCGTACCATGCGACCGTTCGCGGCAAGCCGAGTGCATCGTAGATGGTGGCGGCCAGGTTTTCCGGGCGCTGAGGATCGGCGACGGGATAAGCACCGATGGCATCTGTCGCGCCGATGATGCGGCCGCCCTGAATTCCTCCGCCCGCCAGGAATACGCTTTGAACAGCGCCCCAGTGATCGCGTCCCGGCAATTTGTAGTGCGAAGGCAGAAGCGTAATGCGCGGCGTTCGACCGAATTCGCCGGCCATCACGATCAGAGTCTGATCCAGCCGGCCGGATTCACTGAAATCATCCAGCAGTGCAGCCAGCGCGCGATCGGTGGGTGGGAAAAGATTGTCTTTCAGATGCGGAAAGGCATTGCCGTGCGTATCCCACGTTTCATCATTCCCAAGATTCACCTGCACCAGATTGACACCCGCTTCGACGAGGCGACGTGCCATCAGAAGTGACCAGCCGAAGGAGTTTCGTCCGTAGCGGTCCTGAACGGCGTCGGGCGCGCGAGTCACATCCAGAGCTTCTCGAACGTGTGAGTCCGTCAGTAGTGAGATGGCTCCTTCGCGATAGCGATCGAATCGAGCAGCCGTGGCGGCCTGTTCAAGAACGCGTGACTGCCCTTCCAGCTCATTCAGCAGAGAGACTCGACGCGAAAGCTGAGGATTCGTCATGCCGTGTGCGAGTGTCAGGCTTGGCGCTTCGAAATGACGTTCGTCTTTGTGTCCCCGATCCTGATGATCAAACTTATGGGACGGAAACGCTCCGTAGGACGTGGAGTGAAACGGAGATGCTTCAATGAACCACGGATTCCGATTTACTCCCAGCTGGCCCGCGAATTGTCCAGGGATCACACGTCCTGAATAGTGCACGAGCTGTTCCGGGAGCACTGCTGCGGGCGGCAGGTTGTTTCGAGTCTGCGTGACCGCGTTGGCAATCGCCGCGATACTTGGCCAGTCCTGGGGGCGAGGAGTATTCGGATTAAAACCGGGCGGCAATTCGGTTCGACCGGAAAGCATGATCTGGTGACCGGCCGAGTGATCGTTCGATGGATGGCCCAGCGATCGGCACACTGACCAGAGATGACTTCGAATGGCAAGTTGAGGAAGGTGTTCGCAAATCTGCAGGCCGGGCGTCGAAGTCGCGATCGGCTGGAATTCTCCTCGCACTTCGGCAGGAGCGTGTGGTTTGGGATCGAAACTGTCCTGTTGCCCAAGACCGCCGGACAGAAAAACATAGATGCAGGCGCGGAAGGGCTTCTTCCGAACACTCTCGTCACCCATCGCTCTCAAGCCGTGAATGTGGTTCATCCCCAGACCAAGGATCCCAATTCCGCCGGCCTGAATGGCGGTGCGGCGAGCAATTCCAGGATGGGTGGGAACGTGCATTGGAGGCATGTGGTACCTCACGGAAGTCGAGGAGGAATGGGAGGACAGACGAGGAGTCTGGTCGTTTGTGCAGTGTTTGGAGGGAGGATTGTGTCGGGCACAGGTGAGATCAGCGCGGCAATCAACTTCACAGATCGGCTGGATGGTAACCATCTGACCAGCAAACGGACAGAGGCGAGACCCGAGTTTTGGCCGGAAAAGCAGTAGTGCCGGCCGCGTGGAAGGTGCTGGCTGGGCAGAGCTGTGAAGGATTTTCTGCAGCGAATTTCCGAGGCTTCGAGTTGTAGTAGAACTCGCCAGAGTTCCTGTCATCAACCACAGTCGCGGGATCTCTGGCGAGATCCACTACAGAATGCTTGGAAGACTTATCCGGGTTAGGTGCCTCCCGAATCCATCGACGGCGTGCGAAATCAGGGGCAAACTGCTCACAAATCTGGGTTTTTGTGCGTAAGATCCTGTGAGAATTCAACTCAGGAGCGATTCAGATGACCGAGCAGACGTTGGAACCCGAAGCAAAGACCGAACAAGCCTCAGCCGTATCGTCGGTGAGCAGTTCCGATCCTGTGCCTGAGGTGGACCAGACAGAAGCGGGGCAGAAGCTAGGCTGGAGTTCTGACGAAGGCAATGACTTCGACTACGTTCCGATCACGCCGTGGGCCCCGCTTGCCCTTTGCCTCGGACTGCTGTCACTGACAGGGTTCATTGGTCTTTTCGGGCTTTACGTCGCCGCGTTTGGGATCTTCATTGGGATCGCGGCGTTCTTCAGGGTGCGAGGTGCCGCTGGAGCGGTCAAAGGCGGTGGAATGTCGCTGATTGGTCTCGTGCTTTCTGCTGCCAGTCTGATTCTTGGCTCGGCAAAAATGGCCCATGCGTATTCCACAGAAGTACCCGATGGATACCTGCGAGTGAATTTCCCCAAGGAAATTGCTGAAAAGCAGTTCTACTACGTCGGCGGAAAAAGGAAACTGGACCCGGACGTTGCCAAGCTGGTTGGAAAGAAGGTCTACCTGAAGGGCTTCATGTGGGCGACACAGGCGACTGAAGGTCTCCCACGGTTCATTCTTTTGAAAGACAATGGAGAGTGCTGCTTTGGTGGAAAGCCAAAGTCGCACGACTTCATCACAGTCACATTGAGCTCCTTTCCTGAAGGTCAAAGGCCTCCACTGTCATACCGGTCATCGGGCATGTCAGCGATGGTGCTGACCGATGAACAGAAGGCAAAGCTGGGTGTTGAGTTTTCCAATCAGCTGACGACAAAGGCTTACATAGGCATGGTAGCCGTTGCCGGCGTGCTCAAAGCTGACGTCAAAGCGGGAGAAGGCAAGACTGGCGAAGATTACGAGTTTGCACCGGTTTACTCGATGGATGCGGAGCTGGTCGAAGACGCGTGGACCCGATTCTGATATTCCGGATCAGACGACCTTCGCGGCATGACAAAGCGATCGGATCAGCGTACTCTGTAAGCAGCTTTTGCCGTCACGAAGGACTGATTTCATGAAACACTTTCCGCTTGAATCTGCGTTTCTCGCAACTCTTGTCGTCGTGACCGGGTGTGGAGAAAGTGCGTCACCGGAGTTCGTGGATTTCAAACAAACCGCCCCGTCGGACCTGGATCGTGAACTTCAGAAGCCGGCAGAGAATTCGCCTGAAACCAACGGCTCTGTCAACGTCGCTCCGGTATCGAATTCGAAGGAGAGCAATCCTTCGAAAACTGCCAGCGGGTCACCATCACAGCAAAACAATTCGACGACTGAATCGCCTGGAACTGATTCGAGTGCCGTGAGTGGCGATGCTCCGAATTCAGCAAACACCAAGGGGAACGATGTTGTCGCAGCACTCCCCACGCCTGATTCCCCTGTTCCGGCAGCAGATAGCACGAAAGATCCCGTCGCGAACTCCGCCGATGCCACCGGAGAGAAACTGATCGTGTCCCGGCAGTCGGGGCTGACCGGTCCGGCGGATGCCCCTGGCGTAGACAATACTGCGGAAGGGGAGCAGCGGGAAATCCAGCTGTTGATTCCTGAAAAGCACTTCCGCAAGGAGCTTGGGGAAGCGTTTCGAGTCTCCTACGATGATCTGGACCTGTTGAAGGTTCTGAATATGGAACCTGTTCCGGCAGATGCGGTGTCACATTTTCCGAGCTGGCTGTCGAGTCTCGACGGGAAACCCATACGAATTCGCGGGTTTATGTACCCGACATTTGCGGCGACCGATTTGACGGAATTTATCCTTGCACGCGACAATGGCATTTGCTGCTTCGTGCGAAAGCCTAAAGTTTACGATATCATTGGCGTCACACTGGCGGACGGAGAAAAGACTGATTACATCGAAGGACGTCCCTTCGACGTGCAGGGGATTCTTCGAATCGATCCCGCCGCTGACGACAACAACTTATCCCGCCTCTACCGGATTGAGCAGGCCAAAGTCATTCACTAGGCAGGCTCATTCCGTTCACTGAAAGGGAGCCACATGCGAACCTTGCTCGCACTTGCCGCTCTTGTGTTGACTGCCACGAATGCTGCCGCATCCGGCGCGAATTCAGCGGCTGCTGTTTGTCCATTTTGCGACGCACCGACTCTGGTTCTTGCGGAACAGATTCAGATGTGCGATCACCTGTTGCTGGGCCGATATCTCGGCGGCACCAAGGCGACCGATGTGACCGGTGGATCGACTCGATTTGAGATCCTCGAAATCGGTTTCTCTCTGGGTAATCGCTTCCAAAAGGGACAAGTCGTTGAACTGCCGGTCTATTACGGTGGGAACAAGGACGGCAAATACACGCTCATGGGGCCCAACGATCGCCTGGAAGACTGGCATGCTCCATCCGAAGTCACTGATACTGGATGGGCTTATCAGGCGAAGATGCCAAAGCTCGTGACTGAGGAAAAGGAACAGACTCAGCGACTGCTGTACTTTGTTCCTTATTTCGAACATGCAGACCAGATGGTGGCCAATGACGCGTTTGCGGAGTTTGCGGCCGCTCCGTACAGCGTCATTGTTCCGTTGAAGGATCAGCTTCCCCGCGAAAAGATCCTGCAGTGGCTTGTGGATGAAAAAACTCCCGTGAACCGCATCGGCTTCTACGGCCTGATGGCTGGACTCTGCGGAACGCCAGAGGACGCTGCGGTGCTGGAAAAGAAGATTCTTGTTCTGGATGCTGACTTCCGGCTGGGGATTGAAGGCGTCATGGCAGGCTACCTGCTTCTCAAGGGCGAAGATGGACTGAAGGTTCTTGAAGATGCCAAGATGCGAAGCAAAGTCGCGATGGACAAGAATGGCAAGGAGATCAATCTGCCGTTCAGCGAAACCTATGCTGTCATGCAGGCGTTGCGATTCATGTGGACCTACGAGCCCGATCGAATTCCCAAGGACCGTCTGAAACAATCAATGCATATCCTTCTGGACCGACAGGAACTGGCTGATCTGGTCATTACCGACCTTGCTCGCTGGAAGGACTGGAGTGTTCAGGACCGGCTCGTGGCGCTCTACGATGATCAGGAATTTGCGATCCCGGCAATCCGTCGTGCGATTATTCGCTACCTGATTACCTGCAGTCAGGACAAGGGCCCAAAGAACGCAGATGGCGCACAGGATACTCCTGAGTTTGCACTGAAGGCAGAGCAACAGCTGAAGGTGATCGAGCAGAAGGATCCGAAGACGTTTGCCGACGCTAAGCGATTCCTGGTTCGCTGATTTTTCAACGAGCTGTTAAGCGACGGTCAGGCTTTCCTGATTCGCCAGGCTTCGGTTCGCATGCGCAGAGGAGATTCCGGTGGCGGTCACGGTGAATGACCTGCAGAGCTTCGTTGTTCGTGCTCTTCAGTCCTGTGGTGTTAACGAGGCCGATGCAGCGATCGTTGCCGAGTGCCTTGTGGGCACTGACACCATGGGCGTCTTTACTCATGGGACAAAGCTGCTTGCGGGATATCTTCGCAAGCTGAAGGGTGGCGGCTATCGGGCGGATGCGGTTCCTGTGATTGAACGCGAAGGACCTTCGTGGGCCGTTGTGGATGGAGCCTCGGGGCTTGGGCAGATTGGTTGTCACTTTGCCGCAGACCTGGCGATCCAAAAGGCAAAGCAGACGGGTGTGGCGTTCGCCTCGGTCCGCAACACCGGACACATTGGAGCTGCGGGACAGTATGCTCTTCAGGCCACTCGTGCCGGCTGCCTGGCAATGGTCACCGGGAACGACATTCCCAGTGTCGCCGTGCCCGGTTCGCGCAAAGCGGTGCTCGGAAGCAATCCGCTGGCGTATGGAATTCCGACAGCGACAGATCCCATTGTGCTCGACATTGCCACAGCTGCGGTCGCCGGAGGAAAGGTCTACGCGGCCCTGCAGCGGGGTGAGTCCATTCCGTCGACATGGTTGATCGGACCAGACGGGCATCCAACGACGGATGGATCGTTGTATCCTCATTCGGCGGCCTTGGCTCCGATGGCCGGGCACAAAGGTTACGGGCTTGGTTTGTGGTGTGAAGTTTTGTCGGCCGTGATTCCCGGCGGCAATCTGACGTGGCAGGTCGGAAGCTGGATTTTTGATCCGCCGTCACGGCCGTCGTGGCATAATGCCAGCATCATGATCGTTGACGTTGAAGCCGTCTGCGGACTGCCAGCATTCTTCGACCGGATTCAGAGTCTGATTGACGAGATTCATCAGTCACCGCCGGCAGATGGCAGCTCGGGAGTGTTGCTGCCAGGTGAGCGGGAGTTCCAGTTGCAGCGACAGGCCGTTACCAAAGGGATCTCGCTTCCGGAAGATGTGTGTGCCAAACTTCGAGAGGCCGCTGAAATCTCCGGCGTTGAACTTCCGACGCTTTGAGACGTCTTGCTGTAGTGGAACTCGCCAGAGTTCCCGTCTTGAACGAGTGTTCTGGGATTTCTGGTGGGGAGTGTCACAGAATCTCTGGCAAAGTAATTTTTTTAGGATCTCTGGCGAGATCCACTACGGGTTAAGTTGGATTTTCACATGCGTTGTCTGGGTATCGATATTGGGTCCTCCTCGATCAAGGGGGCAATTCTCAACCTGCAAAGCGGGCAGGTCGAACGCATCGTGAAAGAACCGTTCCCGGATCCCATGCCAGGGTTGCCGCCAGGATTCCACGAAGTCGATGCGTCGCTTGTTCTCAGTCGGACACACTCCGTAATCCGCCAGCTGCTTATCGATGCGCCGGATGTTCGGCAGATCTTCTTCTGTGGACAGATGGGAGGCATCATTCTGACAGATGCCGCATTGCGTCCTGGCACCAACTATCTTTCGTGGCGAGACCAGCGTTCACTGCAAGCGCTGGATGGAAGCAGCACATCACTGCTGGAAGAAATTGAACAGCGTCTGTCGCCTCACTTGTTTGCAGATCTTGGACGCGAACTCAAGCCGGGAACCGCAACCGTTCTTCTGCACTGGCTGAAACGACACAACCAGTTGCCAGAAGGGACCATTCCCGTATCGATTGGCGACTTTGTTGTGGCCAGCCTCTGCGGCGTCACTCCGACGATGCACCGGACTCATACGATCGGAATGTTGAATCTGCGGACCGGAGACTGGCATCGAGAAGCATTCGACCTTCTGGGGCTGAATGAACTTCACTGGCCGGCGCTGGCGAATGATCAGTTGCCCGTCGGACAGTGCACGGTGGATGGTCGAACGCTCGATGTCTTCACCGTCATGGGAGATCAGCAGGCAGCTCTAAAAGGAATCCTGCTGTCCAGGGATGAGCTCTCCATCAATATCTCCACGGGATCGCAGGTCAGTCAGATCACCTCAGAGTTCCAGCCATCCAACTGCCAGACTCGCTGCTGGTTCGGCACTGAATTTCTCAACACGATCACGCATATTCCCGCAGGTCGTTCACTCACCGTGATCGAGGCGCTGCTAACGGAACTTCCGCGTGCTGCAGGGATCGCCGTTCCGAATTCATGGCAGCTGATCAGCGAAGCGACGGAACGTTCCGGCGGCGATGGCCTCACTTGTGATCTCAGCTTTTTCGCCAGCGCGATGGGGAATGATGGCCGGATTGATCATATCACGACAGAGAATCTGACCGTGGGGAATCTGTTCCAGGCCGCGTTTGAATTCATGGCTGACAGTTATCTGACCTGCTCACAGCGACTCTGTGACTCGCCCACATGGTCGCGGATTGCGATCTCCGGCGGACTGGTGCAGGCGTTTCCTTCGCTTCGAAAGAAGTTGCAGAAGCGATTTTCTCTCCCGATGCGGGAAGTGGCGGAGCAGGAAGAAACAATGCTGGGGCTGCTGTACTGGGCGAAAGAAGTCACGTAATTGGCTAAACTTCGGGCAGCGTAGTGGAACTCGCCAGAGTTCCTGTCAGAAGCGAAACCAGTGTTCTCATCATCAGCGAAGAGTTGGGGGTCTCTGGCGAGATCCACGACGTCTGTCATGATGACAGCGCAGTTCTTTTGAATCGCTCGGAATGCCTCGACGGCATTTCGAGTCAGCCCGCCTTCTCCTGTTTCCCGCCGAGGCCGTTATGTCGCGCGTTATTGTTCGTCCCGAACGTCTGGATCTGGATTCTCCCGGCCGTCGAGATTACTGGGTTGCTCTCGAGCATGACAGCATCTGGGGCGACCATCTGCTTCCACTCACGGTTTGGGTTGGTCCGGAGGCGAAAGAGGGCCAGGGCCTGGCATCGTTTGGCTCGAACCATGGAAACGAATACGAAGGTCCGGTTGCGCTGAAGCATCTGGTGCGGGAGATCAGGCTGGAAGATGTTCGAGGACGGATCATCTTTATTCCCGTTCTGAATCCTGCTGCCTTTCTCGCAGGAACTCGTGAGAGCCGTCTGGATGATGGCGTGAATCTGAATCGAGCCTTCGTGGATGGAGCCGGTGTGACTCCGTCATTGTCCGGGATTACTCACCGCATCGCGGCCTTTGTTCGAAAATACATCTGGCCTCGGGTTCACATTGTGCTGGACCTTCATTCCGGCGGAGATGTCGCACGTTTCTCCATCTGCGCGAACTATCATCCGATCGATGATCCGGTGCTGAGCGCGAAGATTGAAGAGACAGCGCGCTGGTTTGGAACACCATCGCTGATGATTTACCAGAATCAAACTCCGGGGCTGCTGCCTTCGGAAGCAGAGCGACTTGGCAAGATCACTGTTGGCACAGAACTCGGCTGGGGACGAGCCATCAATCCGGAAGGTGTGCGTTATGGAAAGCAGGGAGTCAGGGCGGCGCTGATCAACAATGGCCTGATGCATGGAACGATTGAGCCGATTGCATACCACAAAGCAGGAACTCAGCGCAAGCTGGAAATGGTGGACCGTGATTGCTTCATCCCGGCTCCGTTTGCCGGCCACTACGAGCCGCTGGTGGAATGCGGAACGGCGGTGAAGCGAGGGCAGACCGTTGGGCTGCTGCACGACTTCGATCAGTTCGATCTGGAACCGTATCCGTGTGTGGCAGCGCTCGATGGAGTTGTGCTGGCTCAGGCCTGGGCTGCACCGGTGCCCAAGGGCCAGCACATCGTGGTTGTGGCAAAAGATGTGACGAACATGTAAGTCGTCGGTGAGAATCAATCGGCATCGCGAACTGGCTGGTGCGAGACATCGTGAGCTGTGGCAAATCGAAAAAGGCTCGAGCAATCGCTCGAGCCTTCTCGAAAAACTCACTCAACAAATAAACCGAATTAAAACTCGCCGCTCAGGCTGCGATACAGCCGTCGCAGAGCTTCGCTTTCAATCTGGCGAACGCGTTCTCGTGTCAGCCCGAGAGCTTCGCCGATTTCTTTCAGTGTCTGAGGTTCGCTGTCGTCCAGCCCGAATCTCATCCGCAGGATCGTGGCCTCACGAGGATCCATTTCGTCCAGCAGACGTGAGACGTGAACGAGGTTGTCGGAATTGATCAGTTCGTCTTCCGGACCACGTACTCGTTCGTCGGGAACGATATCGCCCAGAGTCAGGCCACTTTCTTCCTGCTCCGCCTGAGGCGTTGCGTTGTAGAGAGTGATCGCCTTTTTGACGATGCGAAGCTTCTTCTTGGGAATACCAAGTTCGCGAGCGATGTCTTCCGGAGTCGGAGTGCGATTCAGTTCTTCTGCCAGCTTTGCAGACGCACGTCGCCACTTCGACAGCAGCTCCACCATGTAGGCGGGAATGCGAATGGTCTTCGCGGAATTGACAAGGGCTCGTTTGATCGATTGCTTGATCCAGTAGCTTGCGTAAGTACTGAAGCGAGTATTCATGTTGGGGTCGAAGCCCTCGACCGCTCGCAGCAGACCGAGGTTGCCTTCTTCGATCAGGTCCTGCAGAGGAAGACCTTTGCCCGTATAACCTCGTGCGATGTTCACGACCAGTCGCAGGTTGGCACGGACCATTCGATCGCGGGCACTCGCATCTCCGTTGGAAATGCGATTCGACAGTTCTTTTTCGTCGTCAGCAGTCAGCAAAGCCGTCTCGTTGATTTCCCGCAGGTACGTTTCCAGTGGAGTCTGGAGACGGGAAGAGACGCGTTTCTTACGTGTGGTCTGTGTCATGTGTGTCGGCCTGAGCAGGGAGCGGCACAAAAATAATCCCTTCCCTTTATCGTCGGCGATTCCCGCAGCATTCATTCGGAGACCTGCAGAAACTGCCGGACTCACATGATGGTTTCCCCGTGCCTGCTCATGCGGTTCTGCCCGTCCAGGCGGAACAACTGGCTCGTTCCGCAAAACCAGACTTCCCGCTTCCATCCTCCAGGCCGGTTTCCAAATCCCGTTAAATGGCGTAGTCTTTGTGCATGAAGAAGTTTCGGGTTGCTCCCCTTGTTCTCTGTTCGTTTGTTCAAAGTGCTTTGTATGTCCAAGCGTGATGCCAAACTGCTGGCAGAAGAATGGAATGATTCGCCCGTTCAGCTGAACAGTCTGATCCAGCCATTTGTCCAGGCTCTGAAGAGTTCGGGCGCGGAGTCTCGTGAAGGTTCCGGTTCGCGAAGTCCGCGAGTCTGGAAGGTTGCATCTGGTGCGGAAGCTCAGCTCCTGCAGATGCTGACACCGTCGCGCCCCTCGCTGAATGAATACCGCCGAATCGCATCACACAGCCCGCTCGACGTGCGCCTGCTGCTGGATGTGATGGATCGTCTGGAACATGACCGTTCCGACGATCACGCTGTGCTGCCAATGCATGTGATCGAAGAGTTTGAAGGGAATGTCGAAGAGTTCGATCGGTGGTGCCGCTTTCAGTCTCGCCAGCAGACGACGCCGCTTCGCAGTGAGATGCTGCAGGCGACGATTGAGATTCTGAATGATGACGAGATCATTTTGCGAACGGATCTGGACGGAAGTGTGAAGCTGCGAGGAACGGCGAGTGTTCCCATGTTTCTCGCCTTCTGGCGCGCTCCTGGCCACCGGCTCAGCACGGAGATTTTCCAGGACATCGACCGCGGAAATACTCTGTCCGGCCTGGAACGTCAAAGCACCCGACTTTGCGCACGCCTGCAGGATGTCCTGATTGAACTCGTCAAAACCCCCAACGGATTTCGCATGCAGCGCTGTCGGCGTGGATGACGTGTTCTCTGGAACCTGAATCCATCTGCTCTTGAGGAATGGAAGACGCAGGAGACATCAGATATGTCAGGACTGTTGACTCGCATCTGGATTGAAGTTCGCTGGCCTGTGCTGTGGTTCTGCCTGGGGCTTGCGTCCATCATGGCTCTGCTGACACGATTGCTCCCCAAGGTGCTTGGCAATATTCATGAGATGTTCAGCAAGATGCCGATGGTGAAGCCTCTGCTGACAGCGATGCTGGGAGTCGACCCGGGCGACAAGGTCTCGACGGAACTTTCACAGGCATTCCTCTGGGTCCACCCCACGGTCCTGACTCTGCTTTGGGCTCACGCCGTGATGTACTGCACTCGAGTTCCTGCGGGAGAAGTTGACCGGGGCACGGCAGATTTTCTTCTCTGCCTGCCAGTCACTCGTGCTCAGATCTATCTGGCTGAAACTTTTGGCGGCATTGCATCAGGGCTGCTGATCCTGATGACTGGCTTTGTCGGGCATCGGCTGGGTTCTATCCAGTCGCCGCATGATATGGTTCTTTCGGCGGGTGATTCACTGAGAGTTCTGTTGAATCTTGGTTGCGTCAGTACGGCCGTCGGCAGTCTGGCCTGCCTGATTTCTGCATGCAGTGATCGGCGAGGAAAAGCGATTGGAATTGTCTTTGCCATTCTGGTGGCATCATTCCTGTTGAACTTCCTGGCACAGTTTCAGGACTGGGCGAAGTCGATTTCGTGGTTATCAGTGATGGAGTATTACCGCCCCGCGATTATTATTCAGACCCACGAGCTGCCGTGGAAAGATTTGCAAGTGCTGGCTGGAATCTCCGTTGTGTGCTGGACCGGTGGGCTGGTGGTCTTCCGGGAACGAAGTATTTGCACCGTGTAGAGGAAAGCCGAAAGCGGAAAGCTGAAAGGTGAAAGCTGAAAGCGGAAAGCCGATCTGAACACTGAAAACTGAAAACTGAACACTGAAAACTGAACACTGAAAACTGAACACTGAAAACTGAACACTGAAAACTCCCCAAAACCGTGTCAGAAAACAACGATACTCAGATTCAAGGCGACGATGACCGCGAGATTTCGCGGCGTTTGAGTCTGCAGGGAAATCGCCCGCCGGCTGAGATCGAAGGTTATTCGATTGTGCGCCGACTTGGGACGGGTGCATACGGAGCGGTCTGGCTGGCGAGGGAGGACCGGACGGGGCGAATGGTCGCCGTGAAGTTTTATCCTCATCGTCGAGGCCTCAACTGGTCGATGCTCAGCCGCGAAGTGGAGAAGCTTGCTGCGGTCTACACGTCCCGCAATATCGTGCGATTGCTGGATGTTGGCTGGAACGCAGAACCGCCGTACTTCGTCATGGAGTTCGTCGAGAACGGATCACTGGGAAATTATCTCGCGCGCGGCGCGCTGTCGGTGGATGAATCAATCCGGATTATTCGAGAAGTCTGCAGTGCACTGATTGATGCTCATGGAGCAGGCGTGCTTCACTGCGACCTGAAGCCTGACAATGTTCTGCTGGATGCGCAGATGCATGCTCGCATCTGTGACTTCGGCCAGGCTCGGATGTCGCATGAGCAAAGTCCGGCATTGGGAACACTCTACTACATGGCCCCGGAGCAGGCGGATCTCGAAGCACTTCCGGATGCTCGCTGGGACGTCTATGCGATTGGCGCACTGCTGTATCACATGATCACCGGGCAGCCTCCGCATCGAACACCAGAGATCCAGAAGACGCTGGAGAACGCCGGGACGCTGGAGAAACGACTGGAAGTTTATCGCAACCTCGTTAGCGCCGCGGGTCCACCGAAGGAGCACCGCAGTGTCAAAGGCGTCGATAGTCGGCTCGCCGAACTGATTGAGCAGTGTCTTGCCGCCAATCCGTCTTTCCGATATCCAAACGCGCAGGCCGTGCTGGATGAGATCGATGCACGCGATCGCCAGAAAGCGCGTCGTCCTCTTTTGCTGCTGGGCTTCCTGGTCCTGGTCGTGCTGACCGCAGCGATGGTTCCGGTGTTTGCGAACGCGCTTTCACGGAATCTGAAAGTCACCGAACAGCAGATTACTCAGCGAGCCCTCGAAAGCGATGCGCTCTCGGCACGACTGCAGGCTGCTGCACTGGAAGACGAACTGAACACGCGTCTTGAGGAGTTGCAGAGTATCCTGGAGGTCGAATCGGTCCGGCAGGAACTTGAACTTTTGATGAAGCGACCGGTCGATGATGTGGTGACCGAGACATATGACACCGCCGAAAAGGAATTCTCACAGCGTCCGAAGTGGATGCAGCTTCTGGACTCCGCATGGGAACGATCGAATCGGCTGAACGAGAGTCGACAGCGAGGTCAGGATACCAGTTGGTTCCTGACGGATTCGACTGGCGTCCAGATTTGGCGACGCGATTACAGCGCGGTGACTCTGGGCGTCATGTTTTCGTATCGCGACTATTTTCATGGCCTGGGGCAGGACTTTGATTCGAACAATGTGCCGGCTGGCGTAAAGCCGCTCACTGCTCCTCATGTCAGTGTTGCCTACAAGAGCACCACCACAGGCCGGCAGACCGTTGCGCTGAGCGTGCCTGTTCGGGATTCTTCGGGTACCGTGATCGGGATCTTTGCTCGCACCGCACATCTTGGAGACTTGCAGGCCCGACTTCGCGGCCGAATGATGACCTCGGCAAAACAGGGGGTTCACCGAGTCATTGCTTTGGCGGAAGTGCGAGATGAACGGGAGGTTCGACTCCTGGACCATCCGTGTCTCACGGAAGAATTCGTTCTTGAGGCTGAGCGAGCGAACACGGACCTGCAGCTGTTCTCACAACTGCGGATTGAGCCTGCGACGGCCGCAAAGATTTCCGCTGCGAGGGGCCAGGATGGCGGGATGAACGAAGTGCTGCTCGAGAATTATGTGGACCCGGTAAGCTCCATTCAGATTCCGCAATCCAGGCAGTATGGCGGAGAGTGGATGGCAGCGCTTGCTCCGATTCGCAATACGCCGTGGATGGTCATCGTACAGGAGCATCGGGACAGTGTTTTGCAGCCCGTACAAACGATGGCTCAAAAGGCGAAACAGCAGGCATGGCTGGCCGTGTTGATTGCTCCGAGTCTGGTCGGAATGGTCTGGTTCTTTGTCTGGCAGGCCTCTGTGAAGATGTCATCGCGTCCCGCCTCCCTTCGCGGAAATGGCTCGAAAGAACGGTTTGCAGAGGCAGCGCCGAATGACGCGGACGGCACGAAGTCCTGAAATGCCAGTGATTTGCGCCGTGATGAACTGGTCTTGTGGCAATCTTTGCTTGTTCGCTAAAACGCAGGGTTTAAAGGGGCGGCAGGAAGCCGAATGTTTTTGGGGTGGAAAGGATTCCGCTGGGGATGTGGTGTCGTCATTGTCTTCGCGAGGTAAACGCCAGCAGCACCGGACTCTCCGGCGGCACGTGCCCTCTGTGCGGACATAAGACGGAGCCCGTCACGCGCCAAACGGATGCTATTCGGCAGGCTCGCGAAATTCTGGAACGATGGCAGTCCAGCGACCTGTTCGACCGCATTAGCAGTACCGAATCGCTGCCCGAACGAAAGCAACAGGATACCGGTCCTCTGCCCGGACTGCCGCTGCACAGAGCGTCATCTCCGTCGAAGAATGAAGCGACCCCATTAAAGATCGCACCGTCGACAACAGAATCCAATCCCGTTCCCGCTGCCACTCAATCACCAGGTCCAGCTCCATCTCCGGTTTTGCCAGGGATTGAGCCGTCTCGACGTTCGTCATCGCATGGTGGCCAGCGCATCCTGCGACCGATGGATCCTCTTTCGGCGATTCTGGGAGAGTTGATTGCCCCCAGGCCGTTTCTTGCGACAGCCGCTCCGCCCGCTGAAGAATCTTTTGACGCACACCTCCCCAGCCGCGTTGTTCCTGCCACCACGCAACCGATCGCCTCGGCGGAAGCGGAACGTCCTCAGGTATCTTTGACATCAGAGACAGACGAAGCGACAGCGCGACTGTTCTCGGAACACATCGACTTCGATGAAATCAGTCACCATGCAGAGTCCGTGTCAGCAACGACAGAGCCCGGCGTCGCAGCTGCAGAGATTTCGAGTTCCATGTCGGATGAACCGTCGGACAATTCGCAGACGCTGGATGCCGATGGGGAATTGTCCCAGGACGAACCTCAGTCAGACGTCAGCGAAATTCATAGTTCGGTGGAACAACTGACAGAATCGTTACCAGCGTCAGCACCGTCCCTGCTGTCAATTGCATCGATTCATGAGGAATCGAACGTGAGCGTGCCTGTTTCGGCAGATTCTGCCAATCATCAGCAATCGACAACGCCTGCCGCGCCGATGAAGACTCAGAGGAGCCCTTTGAAGCGTCCTCCGCTGCAGCGCCGTGTTCAGTCCGCCAAACCACCGGTCAATTCGGTTCAAAGCGAATCAGGAACTGATCCCATGACGAAGAAGTTTCGAATCGACGTGCCTGGTGAGCAGGAATCGTTGCAGGAATCAGCGCCGGCGACAGGGCCGATCAATTCTTCCGTGGCGCCAGAGACACGAATCGTGTCGAACTCGCCCAAGCCAGGACGCCGTCTTCGCATCGACTCAGCTGAGAGTCTGGATGACGTGGCGGCTACTGATGGTCGCCGTGTTCGAACTCAGGGGCTGCCCCATCATCGGTATATCGATGAGCCTCACGGCAGCGGTGTGCGCGGGCCTCACTTTGAAGTCAGCACTCCCCGCCGTTCGAATCTGACATCCATCATTGGTCAAAGCCTTGCGTACCTCGGCGTGCTTGGGCTGACGATCGGTACCTCGATGGTGATCTACGGGCACTTTGGAGGCTATGCCGAATACACTCCGACCGGCTGGCTGGTCACGACGGTGGCTCAAATGCTGCTGTTCCTTGGCGTGATCAACCTGGTCTCGGGTGGCATTGAGCAGAATAACGACGAAGTCTCACGTCGTATCAATACTCTGGGTGAGCAGCTCGTTCGCATTGAACAGGTCACGTCAGAAGTCCTGCGAGGCCCCAAAATCTCTCCTCGGATTTATGCAGATCCAGAGGACGCCGAAGCCGCTGAATCTGCACGGGAGACGGTGGGCGTGGAACGCGATCGCCAGTAGATCGTTCCGGCCTGAAATTCCCTGGGCTGACTTTGTAAGACTCGCGTGATGGAGTACCATCGCTGGCGAGCCAAAGGCCTGGCGTTGCGCGATGCTGGATGTTCGCGGCCGCAGGTTCTCCGGAAGCTCGAATCGGAGTGATTCATGAGCCCTCGAAGATTCTTCACGCTGCTCGTGTGGTGCATCGCTGTGATGAGCAGCCCTATGTGCGCTGCTCAGGATCCGAAAATCACCGTGACAGAAATTGACGCGGGGCTGATGCTTGGAAGCACTCGCAATAACTGGAGTGTCCGTCTCGGACTGCAGGTTGAAGTAGAGAATACCCGGCAAGAAAATCTGCGGCTTCAGGCGTCCCAGTTTTCGCTGCTGGTCGATGGAAAGCCTGCCGGCACCCTGCAGGATCAGTCCACGTTTTCTTTGGGATCGCTGGAAAATGGGGCCAGAGGCAAAGGGACATGCTGGTTTACGATTCCTGTCCCTGCCTCAGAACCGAAGCTGGTCCTTCAGTGGGGCGATTCGACGGACTCGGAATCTGAAGGCAAGGCTCCGGCGGAAGGTGTGCAGGTTGACATTAACAAGGTACTCCGTGAGATCTGTAAGTTGAATGTGAGTCGCACAGGCCCGGAAGAGTGTCTGGCGATCGTTTCAATTTCCCGCAACCTTGATGTTCCGTCGACCTGGATTCTGACCGATACGCTGAAAGATGTTGCAGACGATGGTATTGAACGTGTCATCATTGTGCCGGCATCCAGTGCGAAGGTGGCAATGTTTGACGAAGTGGCCGTTTGGCTTTCCACGATGATCGAACAGCCTGTGGGAACTCCAGTTCCCAACACACCGCTGTCGCGACCAACATTTTCGTTCAAGGCACTGGCCGTGGCAGGGCTGACTCAGGGCACACCGACAAGCCCGTTTCGCAATCGCCGTGTGATTCGACAGTTTCGAACGGAAGACGAAGCGACCGCGGACCTGCTGACTCCCGTCTATCGCTTTATTCCGGTCGATCAGGCCATTGCCGACCTTCGAAATACAAGGACGGGGATCCGCAGGGCAGCGCTGGCCGGGGCGATTGATCGACTGACCGAAGCCCAGGCGGCGGCCATCATGGAACAGGCTCGATCCGGCTCCGAAGATTTGCAGCTGGAAGTGGCGTCCTGTCTCAATCTAATCCCGGGAACTCAGGCGGTGGATGCTCTGCTGGAACTGAGCCTGAAACCCGATTCGAAAGTCGCACCTGTTGCTCTCACCGGTCTTGCCACCAGCCGGGACGAATCTGCGGTCAGGGCGATGGCACAGGTCTGGGAAGCCGGTGGCGATCGCCCTGTGTTGCGTTCGACGGCTGTTCTGGCGATGGTTCGAGCCGATGATGATCGATGGACACCTCTCGTTGCCGCATTTGTTGATTCGGAACTGAAAATGGCGGCGGCCGGAGATTCGGGCGGCTCACCACTGGAGCACTTTGCGGAAGCCATTGAATTCCTCCGACAGCGTCAGCACAGTGACACGCTGCTGCGAGTTCGGCAGCAGATTGCCAGTGTGAAGGCTCCGGCGTTTCAGGACACATTGATTGAGTACCTGAACAGGACCAATCGCACGGAAGACAGAGAATTGCTTCGGGCGGTTGTCAGCGACCGTATGAAGGTCGGGCAGATTTCTTCTCCGGTTCGCTTTGCGGCGATGCAGATTCGCGATTCATCATGGACGGATCCTCTTCTGAACGAATACCGCAAGGTCAGCGAGACCCGAAGCATGGACCGCGTTTCACTTCACGCGGCACTGCTGTGTGCGTCGTCCGAACAGCTGGATGCGCTGCTTAAGGATCGAACGTCTCTTCCGGCAAATGCTCGCGGTGAGCTGCTGACCTATCTGTATTCGATCGAACACGCACAATGGCGATCGCTGGCATCCGAAATGCTCTCCACGGCCAACAATGAATCGTCCGTGGCCATCCAGTTGCTGGGGCAGGATGCGTCTGAGGAATCGCTGCAGATTCTTCGGCAGCGACTGACTGATTTTGTTCAGAGTCTGGAAGGCACTCCGGATGCGTCCGTTGAAGGCCAGCACCACCTTCAGATGCTTCTGGCGCAGCTTGCTGCTTTTGTTCATCCGGAATGCCGTCGTCAGATGAACCAGATGACTCGATCTTCCAATGACTATGTTCGTGAACGCGCCGCTGCTCAGGTCGAGAATGCTCGCCGCCGGTCACCGGCCTATCGAAACCTGATTGATGAGTATCAGCTTCGAAAAGCCGGCAACATCAAGGAGGCAATGGAGGCGCTGGAGAAAGGAATCAAGGCGGATCCGTTTTTGCCCGAAGTCTGGCTCCGACGGGCTTCCAATCTGATGCATGCGGGAAAGTTCGATGAGTCGATGGCGGACCTGGAAGAAGCCGAGCGACTTTCTCCGGAAGACTCGGAAGTGCTGAGCATGATTGCTCTGGTCCGTGTCCGTCTTGGAAAGACAGAAGAAGGTCTTAGTGCTGCAGAAGATCTGATCGCACAGGGCGGGAAAGACTGGACGGCCCTTTATAACGGGGCGTGCACCTATTCGCGCGCGACAGAAAATTCAGGTGTATCCGCTGAGGATAAGGTTCGCTACGCAGATCGGGCGATCGTGCTCCTGAACCTGACGGCCGATCAGAAGTTTGGGGATCACGAACACCTGGTTGTTGATGAAGACCTTGTGTCGCTTCACAGTCATCCCCAGTGGTCTTCGGTTGTTGAACGAGTCAAAGCGAATGCGGCAGCGGCCGGCAAGTAGACTCCTTCCCGATGTGAGACGCATCGCCGGGGCCTGTCAGTGTCTGATTCTTCGGAAATCACTGCATCCCGGTTGATGGCTCTTTCGATCAAGGTAGGTATGAGCCAGACTCTGGGATGACCGAGCAACACGTTCCGGTCACCCTGCCTTTGATTTCCCGCCAGATTCCTTCCCAATCACCTGAACGCCCGGCACGATCTTTCGCCGATCGAAATCAGGACCCATCGTAGTCCCGGAGCATCTCCATGAGCCTGTCGCGTCGTGCCTTCCTGTGTGATCAGGCGATGGGATTCGGCAGCCTTGCACTGGCGTCGTTGCTCGCAGGGGAAGCCAATGCGTTTGCATCGCCCCCCGAAGTGAAGACTCGACCCGATCATTTCGACATGAAGCCAAAGCCACCGGGATCATCGGCACGGGCGACCGCGATGATCTCCATGTTCATGCACGGCGGGCCGTCGCATGTGGACCTGCTGGATCCGAAGCCCGAGCTGACTCGACTGAGCGGCACGGATTTCTCCGGTGAAGTGGTTTACAGCTTTGTGAATCGAGCCAGCAAGAAGCTGATGGGAAGTCCATGGAAGTTCCGTGCGCACGGACAATGCGGGACTCAGGTTTCCGAGCTGCTTCCTCACACGGCCGGCATCGTCGATGACATATGCGTGATTCGATCCATGCATACCGGGTTCAACGGCCATGAAGTTTCGATTCGCTACATGAATGCCGGGATTCCCGCGGTGACAGGTCGACCTTCGCTGGGTTCCTGGGTCACTTATGCACTCGGCTCAGAATCTCAGAATCTGCCGTCTTACATGGTGCTGACGGACCCAGGCGGGCATCCTGTCGATGGCGTTCTGAACTGGTCCAGCGGCTGGATGCCGGCGTTGTTTCAGGGAACGGTCCTGCGTCCTCAGGAGCCGCGCATTCTGAATCTCGACCCGCCGCCGCATCTGTCGGGAATTCCTCAGCGTCAGAACCTTCAGCTGCTGAACCAGCTCAATCGTCTGCACCTCGCTCGTTATCCTGGCGAAGCGGATCTGGAGGCCAGGATTGCCAGTTACGAACTGGCTGCGAGAATGCAGACGGCCGCGCGAGAAGCTCTGGATATCAGCCAGGAAACGAAAGCCACTCAGGAAATGTATGGGCTCGATCGCGACGAAACTCGTGAATACGGAACACGCTGCCTGCTGGCTCGGCGGCTTGTCGAACGCGGCGTTCGTTTCGTACAGCTGTTTCTTGGCGGTCAGCCCTGGGATACTCACAACCATATTCGCACGGGGCTTCCGGCCATCTGTCGCCGCACCGATCAGCCAGCCGCCGCGCTGGTGAAGGACCTCAAGCAGCGAGGACTTCTTGAGACAACGATCGTGCATTGGGGTGGCGAAATCGGACGCCTGCCTGTCACGGAGAACCACGGCGACGAAGCCGCTTCAGGCCGCGATCACAACGGCCAGGGATTCAGCACATGGATCGCAGGCGGTGGCTTCAAAGGGGGAATGACCTACGGCGAAACGGATGAGCTTGGCCATTCCGCGGTGGTCAATCGAGTCACTCCGAACGACTACCAGGCAACGCTCTTCCACCAGTTCGGGTTCGACCACTCCAAACTCACCTTCCTCCACAACGCCCGCCTTCAGACGATCACCGATCAACGGGAGTGCCGGGTTGTTTCGGAGATACTGAGCTGACGGGAGGGAGTCGCGGTTGCGCGGCACCGGACGGCTTGCGCCGTTCCGCTAATTGGATTTTCCATTCGGAGTGTTACCACATCCCAATCGCGCGGCCCGGGCTGGCGTGGGCGTCGCGGATGCGGGTGGCGGCGAAGAGGAAGTAGCTCTTCGTGGGGAGGTTTCCGACGTTGTTCAGGAACTCAATCCCGACCATGTCCGCGCTTCCGAGCGCCCAGTAGGTCATTGCGGCCTGCTTCGGATTGACTCCGCCAAGGTCCGGTGCGTCCGTCGCGACACATCGAATTCCTCGTCGCTTCAGCAGCTGAATCGCGGCAGCATCCGGTGCGGCCCAGCCTTCGGATTTTCCTGTCAGAGGATCCGCCCACACGCCTTTGTCGTCAGGTGCCGCTTTGAAATGTCGATCGATGTGGCCGGTTCGGAAGATCACGATCTGGCCCGCGTGAAACTTCCCGTTTTTCTGTTCATCCAGTTCCAGCAGTTCCGCAGTGATGACCGGTGATGCCGGCCACTGAGCTTCCTTTGTTGTTCCTGTCAAAGCTGTCACATCAACGATGCGAGCTTCTCCGCATGTCCAGTCCAGTGGAACCTGCTCTGCTGTTCGGCTGCTGAATCTTCGCTTGCCGAACTTTGCTTCATATTCTTCCAGCCAGCCTCGCACTTCCGGGCTGTATTCGACCTGTGTTCCTTCCGGAGGAAGTGCAAACGACGGCGTGATCAAATGAGTCCCGGCGGTGGCGTCCATCAGATGAGTATGGTGCCAGAGGTCCAGATCAGGCGAATAGAGAAAGTCGACTTTGACATACACCTGTCGATGGCGTCCGGCGAGCGAACCAGGATGAGTCACGGGATACTTCATATCAAGGACCGGTGATAAATCCACAGCTCGTTTGCCCTTTGCAGCATCGATCAGCCGCTTTGGAAGTTCACCGCCCGTGATCGCGAAGGCTCGCGTTTCCGAATAGGGACCGTTCGCATGGCGAGGCGACAGCATGCAATAGAAGGCTCCTGTCGATGGAAGCTGGCCAAGCGACGTGGCACCTTCCGTCCAGATCATGCCATGACGAAGGCCGGCATAATGAGTCGGCTCGGCGAGATTCGGCATTGGTCCCATGCTGGCACTGTCGGTGCCCAGTGTCATGACTCCACGAGTCGCCAGGAACTCCATGGTCTCCGGACCGGGATCCGGGTAGCCCGGTGCCTTGCGATCCACAACGTCGGCGATGTACCGATGTCCTTCCGGAAACGGCCGATAGTATTGATCGGAATAGTCACTGCGGAACAGAACAACGTCACCGAAACCAACCTTGCGGTGCTGCTTCTCGAACGCTTCCACATCGGACGGCATGACCAGCGGACTCACACCATTGGCAGCCTTGTTCAGCAGGTGACGAACATCCACGATGCAGGCTTCGCCACCGAACTGCCACGGTTCAATCTTGTCGGTCCATGCGAGTCCAAACGGCCCCGATTTTTCTCGTTTGAGTTCCGGACGCACGACCGAATGAGGAGGCACGTCCATCTGAGTTCCCGTGTTCCCGTCAATCAGCAGCACATCGATGTTGTACGGACTGGTCGGCCCGATGGTCTGTTCGTGGATGAGTTGAAACCTGGGAAACGGATGCGTCGGCCACGTCGCCGGATACTCGGGCGCGACCAGCAGAGAACAGTCTACGAACCGAGTCTCCTGAGCATCCAATGAGGATGCCCTAGCCAGAATGAGCGCGCAAACAAACAGCAATCTGCATGACGAGCGGATCATGCCGAGGTTCTCCGTGGGAAAGAGGACGGTTCGCAGATTTCGAGTTCCACTACGGTTATGTTCTGATCCAGTCGGCGATGGCGTTGCGGTTGCCGAGCCAGGTGATGGACGCACTGGCGGCGGCATAAGCCTGAGCGGTCAATGCGGCCGTGGATGCAGACTCACCGGCAACGGCAAGCTTCACCGGAGCACACAGGGCCAGGATCGCAGGTACGTCGCCATACTTCACGGCACCAGGCAGCAGGTTGACGTTGCGGATCTCCGTGATCGAACCGAATCGATATCCGGCCGTATCCACCGCAGCGCTTGTCACCTTTGATCCGGCAATCGCGCAGGCGGCAGCGACCATCGGACCGGCACCGTTCACCCCGACCAGATGGACTCGTTCCGGCTTGTGAGCATGGTAGAGCGTTGAAGATGTCAGCGTCAGGATGTCGTGGACTCGCTGACTGAACAGCGGATGGTTGTAGCCCAGTGTGTAGCCGGCAAACTCACGAGGATTGTTCACGATCGGCATCTGGGACACTGGCTTGCCGTCATCCGTGAAGTCGCCCGTCAGGTACAGATCGATTGCGCCAATGGCATAGCCGGCCTTGATCAATGTCTGAAGGTCGGCAATCGGCTTGCCTTCAGATTCATAGGCCTTCCTCTTGCCTTCGCCGTCGATCCAAAGCACGACTTGCTTGTTCCAGTTGGCTGGCAGGAAGTACACGGCAGGCAGAACTTCACCTTTTGCCGTCAGCTTCAGAAGTCCGGTAAACTCGGTGAAGCCATCACGTTGTGTTTCCGTGAGCTTTTCGAATTCTGTCGAACCTGCTTCCGGCAATGATCGACCGATCATCACCTCCAGCGCGCCGCCGATGACGTTTCGGAACTCCGCGAGCTTGCCAGCATTTGCGGGAGCAACGGCCGCGATCTGTTTCTGTGACGCGGCGTCCAGTGACTGCAGCAATCGCACTTCGGCCGCTTCTGACGTGTCCGGTGCCGGATGATTAGCGTCGAAGACCGTGGCTTCTTCGCGAGTCAGAGGAACGTACTCGCGTTCGGCAATCTCCTTGATGCCAAGGTTCAGAGTACGGTTGAAGAACTCGTACATCATCATACGACTTGGATGATTGTAGTTGTGCGGAAACTTGAAGTACTTCGCCTGAACGTTGTCCGGCACTCCCATCATCGCGTAATGCTTCTTCAGTTCCGGCAAGCCCTTGGTTTCAATCTCCACTGTCCAGTCATCGGCGCCGGTCATGGCAATTGGACGAGGAGCCGCGAGTGCAGCAAACTCAATGTTGCCCGTGTTGACTCGAAGGTACGACGCGTTTTCGCACGTGCATCCTCCCTGCATCGCCGTCGACACCATCACGGCGGGGAACGCCGCTGTGACTCGTTCGTCCAGAGCCGTCAGGATAAACGTCTGAGTTCCGCCTCCGCTTGCGCCAGTCACGCCGATGCGTTTGGTGTCACAATCGGGACGGGATGTGATCCAGTCGAGTGCTCGAATGGAGTTCCATGTCTGAAGTCCCATGGCATTCAGGCATCGCAGTTCTGACTGAGCACTGAACATGCCCCAGTGATCCGGAGAACTCAGATTTGGTCGCTGCTTCGCAAATCCATGAGCCAGAGCCTGAGTCAGGGAGCTTCCGTCGGCGTAACCAAGCATGTCATAGATAAAGACCATGCAGCCCATGCGAGCCAGCTGAACGCAGCGAGACTGAAGCGGATGCCGGCCGGTCGATTCAAAGATCTCCCCGCCTGACGCCAGTTCCTTCTTCAGCTGATCCGCACCATGATCATGAAAGCGTCCATTCTGCCAGTGGCCATGCGGGCACAAAATGGTCGCCATCTTTGCGGATGGATTCTTCGGCAGGTACAGACTTCCCGTGACCAGAAGCCCCGGGCTGCTTTCGAAGATCACTCGATCCACCGTGTAGTCATCACGCTCGACTCGACCCTGAACCGTCGCCTCGATCGAAGGACGTTCCGGCATCGGCCAGAGCCCGCAGGCGACCTTCATCTGACGAATTACGTAGTCCTTCCGCTTGTTCCATTCCTCAACAGAGCCAGATGGGGAAAATGGAAAATAGCCGTTCAGATCTTTCAATGCTCCCAGGCGAGCATCGTTTGGTTTGGCAGGAGATGCAGCTGCCGTCATTGTCGCAAACAACGCTTCCGGGGCGGTAAGGCCGACAGCGGCCAGAGATGCGGAGAACTTCAGCAACGAACGGCGACTGACAGACGGTGACGACATGATTAGAAGTCCTTGAAGAGAAGGTGGGGATTGCGGGGAAGGGATTGTGATGCGAAATGAATCGGGAAAGATGGCGTGTATTTTGATTACGGGATCGGAGCGCAGTGGTCGAGTCTTCGAATGTAGAGATTGCGATACCAGACTTCACTGCCATGGTCGGTCAGCATCAGTCGACCACTGGGATTGGTGCCGAATCCTGCTTCTGATCGGAACTTGCTTTTCTGAATGGCGTCCTGAAATCGTGGCGAATCATCACGCTCGTCGATGATGAGATTTCCGTTCATCCAGTGACGAATGCGGTGGTTCTGGACAATGATGCGGCCAACACTGAAGCTGGCAGGGTCTGAGTATTTTCGTTCCAGAATCGGGCTGGACTTGTCAAACACGTCATACAAAGACGCCGTGTAGTGTTTGGCCGGAAGTTTTGGAAACGCTGAGTCATCCTGAACCTGATACTCACATCCAAGCCATGAATTGCCGAACTTTGCGACTCGATATTTGATCCCGCTGTTGCCCTTCTCTGAGATGCGATACTCAAACCAGAGATCGAAATCCTGGTACTCATCTTTCGTGATGATATTGTTGCCTTTGCCGGCCAGATGCAGCGTCCCATCCGGATCGAACTGCCAGCCTTCCTTCACGTCTTCCCCGTTTGGCAGCATCCATTGACTGAGGCTCTTTCCGTCCAGCAGATTGGAATACTGTTGAGCCAGCAATTCATTTGAGCTTGCGAGAGAAAAACACAGCGTCAGGAGCAGACCAGCAGTTCGCATGAAGGCAGCCTTCAGGGTGGCAGAATTCCAGGGGAATGGGAAAAGTCGCAGACCGGAGATTCTGAAGAAGCATGGAGTCAGGTGCAAACCGACGGAAGCAGCCGTGGTATGACTCGGGCAAAAAAAATCCCGGAAGCAGCGAATCCCAGGGGGGCGGAGGACTCTAGCTGCTTCCGGGGGCGATTGGTTTCGATTCACAACCTGATTCACAGGCTGCAAACAACGAGGTGAACAGTAGCGCGATCTGAAAAACAGGTCAATAGGTGTTCAGCCGCCAGATTCAGAGGAAAGTTGCGGTTAGCCCTTGGGGCTTGAGTTTTGCCACTGCGACCGCGTGTTTTCAGCAGTTTCTGCCGGTTCGATGGTGCCGCGTCGACTTTTCGGTGGGGGGTACTTCTCCAGCCGTCGTTAAGACAGTGAGTCTGGGAGGACTTTTTTTCCAGGGGGGACTTTCACTTTCCCAACGATTCTTCGCATTGGACCAGTCAGCTTGAGTTGGCCGTTGGTGGAGTCGATAGCTAGATGGCAGTTGTACAGCAATGGACAGACATCATTAGAAATTTCCCGAGTACGCCTCCGGGGGGAGACGAACATCATGCGAAACACCACCGCCAACTCGGCCGTCAGCCGTGCAGAATTGCACGGACCTGACTCCAGAAGCGGGCGGGCGTTGTCGCAGAAGCCGGTTCTGGTTCTGTGTGTCATTCTGCTTCTGAACGGGACCATTCAGGGAAGTGACGGTTGGCGGAAAACGGGTTCTCCAAAACCACTCAAGCCAACTCCTTCTACTTCTGTTTCTGCTGATGCTGATGCAACACGACTGAGTCCGTCTATTGATGCCAGATCGACCGATGTCAACACGGGGCGCCAGACCGCAGCTCAGACAACAGCACCACCGATCAAAGCGCCGGCAAGCAAGGCCAGTTCGAGTTCACGAGCAACGCCGGTTCGACGTTCCGGGAATGCACCTGCTCCTGTGACGGGACCTCAGCGCGCCGACGACCGGTCTGCCAACTGGCGATCCACGGATGAGCGCACGATCCAAAGAACGTCGGCGGTTGCGCGACAGGCGGTGCCACGGCAAGATCAGATGCAGAGCACTCCTCGGCTTCCGGAATCTTCTCCTGACTCCCTGGACGAACCTCCGGAAAGACTGATCCAGGGAAGTCCGTTTCAACGTCGGCAGACATTGCCGCCTCAGGACGCGGCGTTCCCGGAAGCATCTGCAGCGACGAACGCCGGAGACGCACTTGATCCCGAGACCACCGCGAATGCCGATGGGCGGTTGCCGCTTGAAAATCCGTCGGATGCCGCTGGCGCAGAATTCGACGCGCGATCTATAGAACCGGCACCTGGTGATGGCCAGATCGTTCCTCATGGGCAGTTGACTGTTGATGAAGACGGAGTGGTCAATATTCCGTTCAGCAATTCGGACACGGTCGTGACTCGCAAGGATCTTGAGTTACGAATGAACAACGGTCTGATCACCCTGATTGCCCGGGAGGCCAGTCTCAGCGACATCCTTGCCATTCTTGCTCAGGACCACGGCCTGAATATCGTGTCGTCGGAATCCATCACGGAGAAGGTTTCGGTCACACTTCGTGACGTGCCGCTTGCCGATGCACTGAATGCAATCCTGTCGATTCAGGGACTTTCGTGGAGCCGTCGCAACAACATCATCTCGATCTCGAAACTCTCGAACACCAGTGGCGGATCAGCCATCGTTCAGGGACGTGTCATTCGAGTTTACCCACTGAGCTACGTCTCCAGCACGGAAGTAGAAGGGGTCATCAAAGACTTGATTTCACCCGTTGGTCGAGTGAAGTCGATGGTTTCGGAGAAGGTCGATACCAGAAAGTCGGCCGACCGTTTGATCGTTGAAGACCTTCCGGAGTATCTCGATCGAATCGATCTGTGTATTCGTGAACTTGATCGCCCGCCAAAGCAAGTTCAGATTGAAGCTCACATTCTGGAAGTGGATCTGTCGGCAGAGAACCGCCATGGGGTCAATCTGGAAGTGCTTTCCGATGTCTCCGGTTCTCGGTTGTTTTTGAAGACGCCGGGGTTTGGGAAAAGTTCCAGCAGTCCCGCCATGCTGTTCGGCATTGATGGTAACAACGTTGATGGATTGCTGGATGCGTTGAAGGCCACTGTGGACGCGAGGACTCTTGCGTCGCCGCACGTGCTGGTGACTCATGGACAGGAAGCCAAGATTCAGATTGGCGGAAAGATCGGGTATCGCCAGAGCACGACCACCGAGACGAGCACCGTGCAGGGCGTTGAGTTCCTTGATGTTGGTGTCGTTCTCACAGTGACTCCGTACATCGGCGCTGATGGCCAGATTCTGATGAAGGTGAATCCGGAAGTGTCGGATGGTCAGATCAACCAGAACACTGAGCTGCCGGATGAACAGATCACGACGGTGAATTCCACCGTGCTGCTGAACGACGGGCAGGGAATGGTGATCGGTGGGCTCATTCGGGAAGTGGATGACGATCAGCGCGCCAAGGCTCCTCTACTGGGAGAATTCTGGATGGTCGGGAAACTCTTCCAGAGCGTTCGCCAGATCAGATCCCGCAAAGAGGTGATCGTGGTTCTGGTGCCAAGAATTGTGGAGTGCCCGTGTCCGACGAGTGATCACGAGAAGGTGCAGCTGGATCGCGTCCAGACGCCAATCTTCCACGGGGCTCTGCAGCGAGAATATCGCCCATGGGAGCCGGAGCTTCCTGAAGTTCATTATCGTCCAAAGGACTGGAGGAAGGCATTTGGTGAGTTCCGTTCATCCGAGGGAATGCGGTTGACCTCCGAAACACCAAGGACGATGGATCCTTATCTGGACGGGACCGAGGTCTACGTTGACGATCCCGGAGTCACGGTGACAGTCGAACCGGAAGGATCCGGATCCGGTCCGAAGACTGAGTTTGCTCCGCCTGAAGTCCCCCCGGTTCCCGCGGAATTCGATCGGGCCGCCGCTCCGGAGAATGGTTCGAGAGTGCTGCAAATCCCCGGCGAAGTCTCATCGGGATCCGCGGTTCGGCAGACCTCAGCCACATCGACGGCCCGAGGGGCGAATCGGCAGAAGTCGCCGGATCGCAAAAATCAGGCTTTTCACGAGACGCAACAGAAGTCAGAATTGCCCGCGTCATCGAACTCGACAACATCTCACCGGCGTGCTGCTGCAGTTGGCAGTGCCTCGAAAGGGCAAAGGCTTCGCTAGACGTGCAAGACGTACGATACTCAATGACACGGACGATGGATTCCTGAAAGCATGCAGGCGGACAACGTGTCCGCAATTCTTACGGTACTGATGAAAGGCCCTCTGTACTTCGAGTGTTCTCATGCCAAATGAACTTCCCCTGCCAGATGACCTGCAGAAATTAATTGAGAAGCGAAGTGGTAAAGATCGACGGCGTCGCAACGAGACTCGTTCCGACGACGATGACAGTGGCAATCGAAGAGCCGGAACGCAGCGCGATCGTCGGCAGAACAAAAACTACCGCGATCTCCTGTACGATGAAGACGACGAATAACCGGTCATTTTCGAATTGCTGAATTTGCCATTCTGACGCACTGAGAGCAGCAGCGTTGTGCTGTTCGGTGTGCGTCATGTGTCACAGTATCGGGCCGCTTGATGTTGGTCAGGTGGAGCCGCGGCTTCGTCGGCAGAAGTTCGATCATTTGTGCCTGCGGCTGAAATGAAAAAGAGCCCGCCGGGATTCCTGGCGGGCTCTTTTGATTTGCCAACTGGGACATTCAAGCTTTCAGACAAGCTTTGTCACTTCAGCGATGTTCTGACCAGGCCAACGCATACGCCTCGTATCTCGACCGATGATGCCGGAAAGTCCATCGGCTTGAGTGATTCGTTGGCGGGAACCAGCTGGACACGCGATCCGCTTTTCCTGAGCGTCTTCAGTGTTGCGTCCTGTCCCTCAACGACCGCGACTACAATGTCACCATTCCTTGCGGTTGAAGTGGCTCGGATAATCGCGAGATCCCCGTCACTGATCCCCGCGTCAATCATGGACGTGCCACGAACGCGAAGCAGGTAGTGCTGATGTGGGTCGTACGCCTGGCCAAGATCAAACGTCTCAACGTCTTCCATGGCTTCAAGCGGATTTCCCGCAGCGATGTTTCCGGCAACTCGAAACGGGACGGCACGGTGGCCCGCTTCAGCCAGCAAAAGGTCCGCGTCGAGCCCAAGTGATTCGGACAACCGCGTCAGAGAATCCTGGCTGGCCTCGTCCTGGCCATTTTCAATCTTCGACAAATGGCTGAAGTGCAAACCGACCGCCGACGCAAGTGCTCGCAACGATAACCCTCGCTCCATCCTTGCATGGCGGATCATTTGGCCGGTTCGTTTGTTCATGCTTTCCCTTTCACTGTCGGGATCTCTAAAACGGAGTTTGAGCCCGTGTTGGGTTCTTCCCCAACAGGAATGGTAGCAAACTGCTTCAGGGCGGGCCAAGTCCAGGTCAAACTGGAGATGTCCGAAATCGCCTTCTGAAGACAATGGGAAGAGTTGTGTTGCGACACAGCTGCCATGGAGTGATTTCCGCACTGTGAGTAAGATCTGCTGTGCATCGTGGCCACTTCGATGGCTTGTCTCGTCTCCGGAGTTCTTTGTCGATGAATACACCAACGTCGTCTACTGCACCGATGAAGAGCGTGCATGCTCTGCGATGGAAAACGGGACTGAGCCTGCTGGTACTGTGTGCGGGCGGAACGGTCGTCGCCAATCGCCTCGCGGAAAATGCGACGGACCGGATGATTGCCACGTTCACGGGCATCGGTATTTTCGTTTTGGTCATGAACGTCTGGTGGCTTTTGTTTTCCGGTGTGAAGCTGCGAACGCGGATTTTATTGTGGCTGCTTGGCGCCGGGGCTTTGGGTGCATTCCTTGCATGCGTGCGAAATGTCTGGTTCGAAGGCGACATGCGGCCTCACGTGGAGTTTCGCTGGGATCCGCCATCGGCTCGCCAAAAGGCACAGGAGTGGCTTGCTCAGAAGAAAGAAGCAACAAAGCCGAAGGTGGAGATTGCAGAACCTCTGGAGATCACAACTGCTGACTGGCCGGACTACTGTGGCCCGGGGCGCAATCGAGTGATCTCGGAACCGCCAGTGTCATTCGACTGGAAAGCAAACCCGCCGAGACAGATGTGGCGGCATCCGGTCGGCGATGCATGGTCGTCCTTCTCTGGAGCTGGTTCGCTGATCTTTACGCAGGAGCAGCGAGGGGAATTCGAATGCACCGTGTGCTATCTCGCGGAGACCGGTGACGAGGTCTGGTGCCGTGAAGACAAAGCACGGTACGAAAGTGCTCAGGGAGCCGTCGGACCTCGCGCGACGCCGGTGGTGACTTCGACTGCCATTTACGCGCTGGGGGCCACTGGGATCCTGACCGCGCTCAAGCCGTCAGATGGAACCGTGATCTGGCAGCGCAACATCCTCGACGATGCCGGTGCTCAGATGATCGAGTGGGGCATGAGCGGAACTCCGCTGATCGATGGAGATCGCCTGTTCGTCGATGCTGGCGGAAACGACGGCAAGGCGGTGATCGCCTATGACAAAAACACAGGCGACATTCTTTGGGCGAAGGAAAGTCACACCGCCAGCTACACGGCTCCTCGCATTGAGGAGTTTCAGGGAATCCGGCATCTGCTGATCTTCCACGGAGAAGGTTTGCTGGCACTGGACCCGGAAACCGGCAAGCGCCTGTGGGAATATCCATGGACGAATCAGTACAAGATCAACGTTGCTCAGCCGATTCGATTCAATGATTCTCTCTTCATCAGCAGCGGATACAACGCTGGATGTGTGATGCTGAATCCGGGTTCCGTCACTGATGGTCGCCCCGCCGAAGTCTGGGCACCTGCGAAATCGATGAAGCTGAAGTTCAACGAAGCCGTGCGACTGGGCGACTATTTGTATGGCATCGACGATGGCATTCTCAGCTGCATTGACCTCAATGATGGCAAACGAAAGTGGAAGGGCGGGCGTTACGGATTTGGACACGTTCTGCTGTGGTCGGACAAATTGATCGTGCAGGCAGAAGAAGGTTACGTTGCCGTCGTGGATGCCATCCCGGACAAGTTCAAAGAAGTGACTCGGTTCGAAGCACTCAATGATCGAACGTGGAATGTTCCCGTGGTGAACCAGGGACGACTGCTCGTGCGTAACGCATCAGAAGCCGCATGTTTCGATCTGATGGGCAGAGTCTCTCAGCCTGCATCGGCGACTGTTCAAAACGCCGCTGAGGAATCGAAAGCTGAATCAGAAACAGCAGCACCTGTAGAACCCTCCGCGCCGGCTGAACCAGCTTCGAAGCAGTGAATGCCATGACGCCATCACTGAGCATCCTTGGCGATTCGGCCGTCCGGATAGTCTGGCCGGGACTGTCGGATGAGCTTATCTTTGATGAGATCCGTCGTGCTCGCACGGCCCTGCACGCTGCCGGATTTCAGCCGGGGCAACTTGTTCCGGGATTCGCAGCGTTAACGGTGATCTTCGAAGATGGATTCGTTGACTGGAATGAGCAGCTTCAGCGCATCGAGAACATCCTTCGCAACGCCTCAGCGACAGAAGTGAGTGCCGCGGGTCGTTGCGTGAGGATCCCTGTGTGTTTTGCCCCGGAGTTCGCGCCGGACCTGCCCTTGTTGCTGGAACGCGCGGGGCTTTCAGAAGCGGACTGCATCGAGCAATTCACGAGCCTGATCTTTCAGGTTCGGATGATTGGGTTTGCTCCGGGCTTTCCGTACCTGGCTGGCCTTCCCGCAAGCATGGCTCTGCCGCGACGAGCGACTCCCAGGCTGCAGGTGCCAGCGGGATCTGTAGCGATCGGCGGGAATCAGACCGGCATCTATCCTCAGTTGTCTCCCGGCGGCTGGAACCTGATTGGACGCACGCCGGTGCGGTTGTTCGATCCTTTGTCAGAGACTCCGTGCCTTCTGAACCCGACCGACAGTGTGCAGTTTTTTGCGATCACGAAGGATGCCTGTGACTCGTGGCAGTTTGACGCATGAACAGCCGCCGGATACGCTCACCGAAGTGATTCGCGAGTCGCCTCGCCCGCATGACTGACAGAATGACAACGTGTGATTCTGTGACCGTCAGCTGATCTGCGGGCCCCACAACCAGGCGGCTCAATGCGGTGACGAAAGGTCGAACGATGAACCACGGGCAGGGATTTTCACGACGAGCGGCAATCGCAGGAAGTCTGGCCGCCGCCGGAGCAATGATGGGCTCAACACAGGCCGCGCCAGTTGTTCAGCTGACGGATGTGGAGAAGCCAGGTGCCACAAAGAATACTCGCTTCGCTGTGAACGTAGAAATGTGGTACGGCGGCAAATCGTTCATGGAGAAAATCGAACTGGCGGCGCAGTATGGCTACCCTGCGATTGAATTCTGGCCGTACGAGAACAAGGACATTCCGGCGGCGGCAAAGCTGCTGAAAGAAAAGAACGTCGCTGTTTCGCAGTTTACTGCCTGGCCTTTTGGCAAGATCCTGAACAATCCGACGTCGAATCACGATGACTTCGTTCGCAAGATTGAAGAAAGCTGCGACATCGCCGACCAGCTGGACTGTTCGCTGTTCACGGTCGTGATCGGTGATGACATCGCTGGAGTCAGCAAGGCCGACATGCACGCTGCGGCCATTCGAGGACTCAAGCGAGCCGCGCCGATTTGCGAGAAGCGTAAGAAAACGATCATCATTGAGCCCATGAATCCTCGAAATCATCCCAATCATTGTCTGTACGGCGGCGATGATGCGATTGCCATCTGCAAAGCCGTCGGTTCGCAGTCCGTGAAGATCAACTGGGACCTGTATCACATGCAGATTGTTGATGGTGACCTGTGCATGAGGATGCGGGAAGGCTGGGACTACATTGGCTACCTGCAGCTGGCAGACAACCCGGGTCGTCATGAACCTGGCACCGGCGAACTGAACTACACGCGAGTCTTTCAGGAGATCAAGGCGCTCAAGTATTCTGGCTATGTTGGCCTCGAGTGCCATCCGATGGAAGGGGACTGGGCGGCAGCACAGAGAATTTACAAAGCCGACGACTGGTCCTGAGACTTGCAGGATCGATCAAAATTGAGTCCCATGCGGGCGTAGGCAATTGCCAGGAACCACTCTATTGCTATGGCGAGCGGCCGGTGTAAACCGGCCGGTACCCTCTTTCAAAGCAGCAACCTCCGACCTCCCTCCTTCAACATTCCCCGTCAAAATTCCCCTTCAGAATTCACAGGAGAACTTCAATGCGAAAATTGCAGCGTCGCGGCTTCCTCGCAACCAGCGCTGGTGCCGCATCTCTGGCCTTTGCCGCTCCGGCCATTGGTCGAGCCGGCATGTCACCGAATGATAAGCTTGGTGTGGCCATTGTTGGTGTCAACGGCCGCGGCGGCGAACACATCAGCGAGTTTCTGAAGGATGACCGTACGGAGATTCGAGTCATCGTGGACGTCGACGAAGCGGTTGCCAACCGTCGCTGCGACGACATTGAAAAGAAGCAGGGCAAGCGTCCGACCCCAGTCACCGACATGCGCAAGGCGTTTGAAGATCCTGCGATTGATGTGGTCAGCACGGCAACGCCAAATCACTGGCACGCGCTGACCGGAATCTGGGCGATGCAGGCCGGCAAAGATGCGTATGTCGAAAAACCTGTGTGCCACAATGTTCATGAAGGCACATCGCTCATCGCAACGGCTCGCAAGTATGGCCGTATGTGTCAGGTCGGAACTCAGTGCCGTTCCAGCAAGGCCATCATTGATGCCGTGGCGTTCATGCGTTCCGGTGGAATCGGCGAAGTGAAGTTCGCTCGAGGCCTCTGCTACAAGCGACGCAAGAGCATCGGGGCTCTGGGAGATTACAAGATCCCGGCGACCGTGAACTTTGATCTGTGGAGCGGACCAGCATCGCTCACAACTCCGCAGCTGACTCGCCCCAACTTTCACTACGACTGGCACTGGCAGCGTCATTATGGAAACGGCGACCTCGGCAATCAGGGGCCACACCAGACCGACATCGCTCGCTGGGGTCTGGGAGTTGATACTCACCCAAACCGCATTCTTTGTTACGGCGGACGCCTTGGATACCAGGCCGAACGTAACAATCCGGACTACGTGGACGCCGGCGACACGGGTAACACGGAGATTTCGCTGTACGACTACGGCGACAAGTGCATCGTCTTCGAAACTCGCGGACTATCGGTCGATGACAGCGACGACGAAGAACTGAACCTGCTGTTCCAGAGCAAATCCGGCAACAAGGTCGGTGTTGTGTTCTATGGCACAGAAGGCTACGTCGTTCAGGATTCCTACAGCCACTGCTTTGTTTATGACAAGGCCAAGAAGCTGGTGAAGGAATTCAAGGGCGGCGGCGAACACTTCCAGAACTTCATTTCCGCGTGTCAGTCGCGCAAGGTGGAAGACCTGAATGCGGATGTTCGCGAAGGACATCTGTCAGCCGCCATCAGCCATCTCGGCAACATCTCCTACTATGTCGGAGAGAAGAACCGTCTGTCGGTGTCGGACATTTCCGGTGCTCTGGTGTCCTTCAAGACTCTGGATGACAACGAAGCGACACTGCAGCGAACCGTGAAACATCTCCAGAAGAACGGAGTCCAGACGGACAAGGACTTCATGTCGCTGGGAGCCGTTCTGGAGTTCGATCCGGAGCGCGAGGTGATCACGAATAATTCAGAAGCGGACGCCTTGCTGACTCGCGAGTATCGCGAACCGTACGTCGTGCCGAAGGCCGACAAGGTGTGACGCTGGCGATCAGCATGGCACTTTGGCCGTCTCTGAAGTCTGTTTGATTCGGTGAACGGCGGGAAAAGAGAACGAGCGGCCCGTTCGAAAGAACGTGTCGCTCGTCTGTATTTTGAAGATGCAGATTCTGAATCTGTGCAGGAATTTTCCTGCCGACAGATCAGAAGCCCTGCTGAACTTTCTTCTTTTCCGCAGCCTGCTTCTTGGCCGCTTCGACCTGATTGTGCAGCTTGAATTCTGGCCCGGCCGGGAAGTACTGAACGTCGTCGGTCAGGTAATCAGGAGATGGGAGAGTCTGACCACCAATGGTGGTTTGACAGCCCGTGAGCGCACTGCAGCAGACAAGAGCCGCGAGCGACAACATGATTCCGGAGCGTGAGGAAAGTTTGTTCACGGGTTTTACCTTCATTCAACTGTGTCTGTTCCAGCATCGCGTCGTCTGGACAATCCATGCCTGGTGTCGGCGCTGCCGGTTCTTCTTTGCTACTATCGTCCTGCAAAGGCGGTAAACTTGGGAGAATTGATTTGATCGTTACAGCTTTTCATCGTGCTGCCTGACCCCTGTTTTGGAATCGGCGAAAACTGCCGATCGCAAATCTGTCGAAACCCTGCTGCCTGATTCCTCACTGGAAGGACAGCATCTAAGAGAAATCACTATGCGTATTGCCGGAATACAAACGGACGTGGTCTTCAAAGACATCAGTGCGAACCTCGCAAAGCTGGAAGCCACAGTCCGGGACGAAGTGCGACACGGCACCGAGCTCACGATCTTTCCTGAGTGCTATTCCTCTGGCTACTGCTTTGATTCGCTGGAAGAAGCAAAAGCGTTCGGCGAGAGCATCCCGGGGCCGAGCACCGATCGAGTCGCTCGCTTGTGCAGGGAACTCAACACGTTCGTGATCTTTGGAATGCTGGAGCTGTCCGGAAAGGACCTCTTTAATGCGGCGGTGCTGATCGGGCCGGATGGCTTGATTGGCAGTTATCGCAAGGTTCATCTTCCGTATCTGGGCGTGGATCGATTCACAACGCCAGGCGATCGGCCATTTGAAGTGTTTACTGCGGGCAGTGTCAGGATCGGCATGCTGATTTGCTACGACGGGGGTTTTCCCGAAGCCGCGCGAGTTCTGGCGATTCGGGGAGCCGACCTAATTGCTCTGCCAACGAACTGGCCGCCTGGCGGGGCGTATATGGCCGAATATTCGATCAATTCCCGAGCCATGGAGAACGGGATCTACTTTGCCGCGGTGAACCGAGTCGGCGCGGAGAATGGCTTTTCGTTCATCGGGAAGAGCCGGATCTGCAATCCGACAGGAGCAACAATGACGTCTCTGGATGACGCTTCAGCAGGGATCATGCGAGCTGAGATCGATCCGGCCCAGGCGCGAACCAAACGGATTGTTCGAGTCCCCGGGAAGCACCTGATCGACCGAATGGCGGATCGACGGCCCGAAATGTACGGGGCCATCGTGGAGCCTCATTCGCTGAAACGCCCGGGACGAGACGAACCGGCGTAATAGGCTTTTGAAAGGAGCCCCAGTCAGTGCTGGGTGGGCAATGCTTCTGCAGAGCCGGTGCAACAGGTGCTGCTGGATGTTGGAGTAACCGGAGGGCTCGCGCCCTTCCGCTACTTTGTTGCATGGCAACGGATGTCCACGTTCTTCCTGTCCATCTCTGCGTTTCGTAGGGAGTCTGGATGAAACGTGATGAAATCGTGCCACTTCTCATGGTGAACACTGGTTGCGAGCGGCTCGCCACGCGTTAGACTCTGCCCGTGCAGAGAATCTGGGGGAAATCAAAAAGGCCCTGATCCTGCCGCCGACTTGTCCTGGGAAATTGGAACTCGGTTTGCTTTGAAGCACGCTACGAGTGTGAACACGAGCAAGGTTGCGGTTCATTCGCTTCCCAGGAATATGTCATGTTTCAATCTGCAACAGCTGCAGACGCAAGATTCATCAACCCTCAGACAGCTAGTCAACGGTCCATGCCGCCGATCAAGTCAAAAGACGGACTCAAGTCCTTCCTGCTGACCTCGCGGCTGCTTTCCGCCGTGGAATGGGCGAAGCATGAGCCGGAGATTGCCGGGATTGCGGATGTATCCGGAATCCTGCAGCTTCTGGAACGCCGCCAGCTTCTGACGCCGCTGCAGACCGGTCGCATTCTGAAGGGCGAAACTGAAGGTCTGGTTCTTGGGCGATACAAGCTGCTGTACCGCAACGCGTCCGGGAGTTTCGCGCGGGTCTTTCGAGCGGTCACGGTCGATGATGGTCAGATGGTGGCTCTGAAGCTGCTGCGTGAACGCTGGGCGGACGACCCAAAGACGGTCGCAAGCTTTCAGCGGGAAGCTCGCATCTGCCAGAAGTTTCGCCATCCAAACATCGTGCCGATTCTGGACATTGGCAGCGAAGGGAAGTTTCACTACTTCACGATGGAGTTTGTGGAAGGCGGCAACCTGCGTGACTTCCTGAAGATTCGCAAGATGCTGAATCCCGTGGAAGCGACTCGGGCGATGCTACATATCTGTCAGGGGCTTGAATACGCACTGACCCTCGGAGCGACTCATCGCGACCTGAAACTAACGAACGTGCTGATGAGCAGCAGTGGTGTTGCCAAACTGGTGGACTTCGGGCTGGCCGGTGCGGAATCACCAAGCCAGTCGGGAACGAGTGACGAAGTTCAGCGTGCTCTGGAGTATGCGTCTCTGGAACGCGGCACGAATGCTCCTCGCAACGATCCCCGCAGCGACATTTTCTTCGCCGGTGCGATCTACTATGAACTGCTCAGTGGCGAAGGTCCCTGGCAGAGAACTCGCGATCGTGAAGAACGATTGCTGCTGAGCCGCTACACCAATTCACGACCGCTCGAATCAGTGAAGCCGGATCTGCCGCCTCAGATTCTTCCGGTCGTGCGACGTATGATGTCCGTCAGTCCGTCGGATCGGTATCAGACAGCCGCCGACGCCGTCAAAGATCTGCGGTCCGTTCTGACATCACTCGGCGAACACGTTGATCCTCCGACGACTCAACAGCCGCTGACGATCCAGGTGAAGCCGGATTTTCGCCTTCTTGTAGTCGATACTCAGAAGAAGCGGTGCTCGGTGCTTAAAGAGTACTTCGAGAAGCATGGCTTCGAACTCAACTTTACTCAGTCGCCCGAATTGGCGCTGGACAAATTGAAGTCCAATAAGCCGCCGGACGGGATTCTTTTCCTTGCAGATTCAATCCGCGACGAAGTGCTGACCGTGTTTCCTCAGGTGCAGGCGTATGGTCGATCTCAGAAGGTCCCATGCCTTGCTGTCTTTGCCGCGGAAGATGCGGAGGCCGTCAAGAAGAAGGTCGTGTCGACTCGGTTTGGAACAACCATGTACCAGCCCGCCACCCTTCGCGACATCCGCAACCACTTCGAAGATATCGGCGCCGTGACTCGGCACTAAAGTAGCCGTCACTCTCTGAGTGACGAACTGCGACTCATGTGGTGGGCAGCATCAACCAGGGCGGAGATTCGCATTGCATCACTCAGAGAGTGATGACTACTGTGAATGAGTTACTCCACGTACAGAAACTCATTGGAACTCAGCAGCGACTGGCAGATGTTGACGACAATCTGTCGCACGACGTCGGGTGCACGGCCTTTGCCGGTTGTTGTCAGATATTCAAACTGGTTGCGGATGAACTCGCTGACGGCCTGACGCTCGGCTTCCTGAAGTGTTCGGCCGTAACCCAATCGCCAGGCAGTTTCGATGGCAGCGGAGAGTCGATCCGGACTTGTTGCCGGCGGATACAGGGATTGTTCGCTGTTCCATGAGCCAAGACTCTTTCCATCCATGCCCTGAAGGCTGACGACGACGGTCCACGCGAACGAGTCTGACTCCACGGTTTCCACACAATCGACAACGAAATCCAGAGTCTCCCCCGGAACGACGTTCGGTATTTCCACAACGGTGTCCACGCTGCCGCCGAGCGCTTTCCATTCGCCGATCAGTCCTCGTCTGCTTGAGACAATGCGTGCCCGCACTCCATCGCCGTTGGCAGCCGGTCGGCTAATGGCTCCGGTGACTTTCGTCGTTCCTTCCGCAGGAACTGTGAGTCGCCGGATTGCGGCGTGAGCTGCATCTCCGGGATGGCCACCCTGAGCATTCACCATGACCCAGCCGTGCGTTGCGTCGGGAAGTTGCGGGCCTGCCTGGTATCGTGAACCGTCCCAAACCTGCAGTGGATGAAAGTCGACTTTGTTGTCGGCAACCGCGCCGTATCCAAATTCCCAGACGCTCATGCGAGGCAGAGTCAGGGGCTCGAGCCCCGGAATAACCGCAGCCTGCGGTATCGGGCCGGCAAGACATCGATCGGCCATCCGTTCCGCGGCGGTCAGCGCGAACTGGCTGTTCATCATCATCAATGACTGCGGGGCTGAATTGGAAACGCTGCGAGCCGGGCAGTTGGTTTCCATCACCGGAGCATCAAAAGCGGATAGCATGCCGTTGGGCTGACTGCGGCGAACCTGCAGGTAGAGACTTCGTCGGCCGGTGCTTTCCGCTTCGACAAACTGGCCTGTGTCGTCAGCCTTCATCGGCACCGGAGCGCCTCCAAATTGCTCCTGGTATTGGCTGCTGACCAGTAGCATGGAATCCCGAATGGACTCAGCATCCAAACGCATGATCGGCTTTCGCCAGTAAAGCTGGTTGATCGGATCGATAGCCTCTTTGGCGAGATCAGGTGCTGAGCTCTGACGATACACCGTCGACAGCATGATCTGACGGTGCATTCGCTTCCATGTCCATCCGCCGTTCATAAAGTCCACTGCGAGCCAGTCCAGCAGCTCCGGATGAACGGGCTGTTCGCCAAGCTTACCGAATTCGCCTGCGGTTCCTACGAACGTCTTTCCAAAGTGGTGCAGCCACAAACGATTCATCAGGACTCTGGCGACGAGCGGATGCCTGCCAGATGTCAGCCAGCGAGCAAATGCCAGACGACGGCCCGTCGTTGGCAAAGCAGGATCATCCACAGGGATCGAAGGAGCATCCGTGAACAGGGACGCCAGTTGCAGATCGCCCGGCGTCACTTCTTCCTTCGGCTGACCAAACTCCCCGCGATGAAAACGGTACGATTTGGGAACGTGACCATCAGGCTCAGTCAGCGCCCTCAGGAAATTCTCAACCGGCTTTTCCGCGCGAATGGCAGCGATCCGTTCGTCGTATTTCTTGAGTTCGTCCGCGGCAGCCTGGTTGTATTGGTACAGGACGCCGGGAGAAATGTTGACGGCTGGGTGCTTCTTCAGCAGATCCTGTTGTTCGGCAGTCCGCTTCGAAGCCTCGGTCTCGTACGCGACCTTCAACTGGTCACGCAGCGGCTGTTCGTATTTCTTCAGTTCGGTTTCCAACGCAGCCGCCATGAACTCCGCCTGCTTTGCATTTCGCTCCTTCGAGAGTTCCACCGCCCGCTGTTCGACTTCCGCCGCTTTGGCTCGATCGGCATCCGTATAAAGCGAGATCTGCCATGAGGCCGGCGTTCGCCAGTTCTGCCAGTCCATCGCCGGATCGAAGATGGCTCTCAGTCGATAGTAATCCGTATGCGAGATCGGGTCGTAGCGATGGTCGTGGCATTGAGCACAGCCGACGGAGAGTCCCATCAGCGATGTGCTGACAATCTTGATCGTGTCCGCGACACACTGGTTGCGAGCCAGCGGCGAATCGTCGCCGCTGCCAGTGCCGTTGGCGGCCATGGTGAGGAAACCGGTCGCGGTGAGCAGTTCAATTTGTTCGGGCGTCAGCTGTGAACCTCGCGGTCCTGCCATTTCATCGCCGGCCAGCTGTTCCTGAATGAAGATGCTGGCAGGCTTGTCACTGTTGAAGGATCGAACGACATAGTCCCGATAGCGCCAGGCATTTGGACGTTCTGCATCAGCGTTCGTTGCACCTTCAGAATCCGCATAGCCAGCGACATCCAGCCAATGCCGGCCCCAGCGTTCGCCGTATCGAGGAGATTCCAGAAGGCGATCAACCAGTTTTTCCCATGCGTCCGAGGAAGTATCGCTTTCGAAGGCCTGAATCTCTTCTGGCGTCGGAACAACACCGTGCAGATCGAGCATCGCTCGCCGAATCAGCGTGCGACGATCCGCGTCGGGTGAAAACGTCAGCCCTTTTGCCTGAAGGCCGGCCATCAGGAGTGCGTCAATTGGCGTTCGAACGCTGCGTGCCAGGTCCCCGTCGAACTTTGGAACGTCGGGCGACTTGATGGGCTGGAAGAACCAGTACGATCGTTCTTCTTCCGTAATGCCGATGCCAGGAGGAAGTTCGGCTGGTTCCGACCTGAGCGTCGATGCTCCGGCCTTGATCCAGCGTTCCAGGATCGCAACGTCGGCTGCCGGGACCTTCTTTTCACCCGGCGGCATTTCACCGGACCGAATCTTCTGCATCAGCAGGCTTGCTTCTGGATCACCGGGCGCCAACGCTGCGCCGGATTCTCCACCTTTGATCGCGAATCGCCTCAGCCGTAGATCGAGTCCCCCGTTCGTGTGTTCGCCACCGTGACAGTCGAGACAATACGCCTTCAGAATGGGTCTCGCCTGGCGTTCGAACGAAATTTCCGCGTCCGGAGCGATATGCTCATCAACTGTCTGAGCATTCGCGTGACCAGTTACCAGGACCAGACTGACGAAGGCGAAAACGTGCAGCAGAAAATGTGGACCATCACTGTGCTGCTGACCAAAGAAGAATCGCGCGCAGGAGTGGTTCATGGGAAACTCATGGAAGGAAGGCGTTGAGGCGGGGATTTGAAGATGGGGCATCGGCAGGACAATGCGATCAAGCCGACACACATATTTTGGCAGGGCCGCATCCGATCAACAAGCAGAAAGTGTAGAACGACTGTCCTCAGTCGTTTTTCCCATCACGCAAAGTGAATGGGTAGCACAGGTGCAGCCTGTGCCACGCAGCGGTCGGAAGCAGAGGTGCAGACGTGGTTGTTCCCATGCATTCGGTGATGTCCGTGCGCCGAAGGCGTGTGGCTGGGCAGCAGCCTTCCTTGCGGCGCAGGAACGAACTCGTGTTGAGCCGCGTTCACTCGTTGATCCAGCGTGATGCTTCGCGCCGAGCGTGGTAGTGCAAAAGCCGGGTCCCACCGAGGTAAACTCGGTGGCGAACGTCACACAGTCTGAAAACTGAAAACCCTGGCGATCGACTACTCCTCTGCGTCCGCGTCGTCGTCGGGTGCTTCCGCAACCGGCGGCAGTGCAGGAGTTGCCTCAGCCAGTGCGGCTGCGGCTGCTGCGGCCTTGGCGGCTTCCTCATCGATGACATCACCAGGAATGACGGCACATGACACTAGAGAATCGCCATCATCCAGGCGGATGATGCGAACGCCCTGAGTATTGCGGCCGATGGTGTTAATGTCTGAAGCTCGAATTCGCTGAATCTTGCCTCGACTTGTCACCATCAGAACTTCGTCAGAATCACACACGGCAAGAACATCGACAACGCGGCCGTTTCGAGCCGACGTCTTGATGTCTCGCAGCCCCTTACCGCCTCGACGCTGCCTTCGATAACGCATGTTGCTGCCGGCGGAGGATTCTGCATCGCCCTCGCCTTCCGCTTCAACTTCCGGTGCTTCTTCGACATCCGCTCCTTCAACGGGCGGTGCAGCCACGGCTTCATCGGCCGCATCGACGAACCCAAACGGCGTTCGCTTGCCGTAGCCAAATTCGCAAATGCTGAGCAGCGTCTTTTCGGGATCGGCGACGACCATCCCGACAACGATTTCGCCCTTGGTCAGAGTAATCCCCTTCACTCCGCGAGTGGCTCGGCCCATCGGGCGAGCATCTTCGTGGTTGAAGCGAATGGCCATGCCGCCGGAAGTCGAGAGGATCAGATCGTCATCACCTTCGACAATGCGCACGTCGACCAATGCGTCACCATCGTCAAGTCGAATCGCGATGATGCCGCCCTTCATCGGGCGACCGTAAGCTGACAATGCGGTCTTCTTGATGATGCCCTGGCGAGTCGCGATGACGAGGTACTTGTCATCCGGGAAGTGACGAACGTTGAAGCAGTTCGCGATGCCTTCACCTTCTTCCATCGTCATCAGATTCGCAAGAGCACGCCCTTTACCCGTTCGTGGCTGCAACGGAAGGTCATACACTTTGATCCAGTGCACTTTGCCTCGATCGGTGAAGAACAACAGGAAGTCGTGCGTGCTGGAAACGAACAAATGCGCAATCGGATCTTCTTCGTCCGTCGTCGCACCTTTGATCCCCTTGCCGCCTCGATTCTGAGCTTCATACACATCCAGTGGAGTTCGCTTGATGTAGCCTCGCTGCGACAGTGTCACCACCATCGGCTGTTCGGCAATCAGAGCTTCCTTGTCGTAGTCGCCCAGTTCTTCTTCGGAAATCGTCGTGCGACGCTTGTCCGGGAACTTGGCTCGCAGCTCCTCCATATCGTTGCGAACGACTGCACGCAGATTGGCTTCGTCGGACAATAGGCGCAGGTATTCCGCGATGCTGTCGAGCAGGCTCTGGTGTTCAGCCACCAGCTTTTCGCGTTCAAGGTTGGCGAGTGAACCCAGCTGCATCGAGACGATGGCTTCCGACTGATTCGCCGACAGGAAGTACTCCGCCGCATCCCCGTTTTCGCCTACGAACGCGCGGAATCCACTTTCACCCAGAGCACGCGAGACCAGCGGTGCCGGGATTGGAATCTTCTGCAAAGCTTCCTTCGCAGCAGCTCGACTGGACGATTCACGAATCGTCTTAATGATGCGATCAATATCCGTCTGAGCCAGCAGAAGACCTTCCACCGTGTGCTTACGTTTACGAGCTTCGCGGAGAAGGAATTCTGTACGCCGGCGGATCACGTCGACACGATGCCGAATGAAGGCATCCAGCAGCATTCGAACTGTCATCAGCTGAGGGCGATTGCCCTCCAGCGCCAGGAGAATGACGCTGACGGTTGTCTGCAGCGGAGAATATTCAAACAGCTGATTCAGAACGACTTCTTTGTCGGCATCGCGTTTGAGCACGATGTGAAGTCGAACCTGCCATGGCGGGACATTGCGGTCTGTCAGGTCGACAATGCGGGAGATTCCCTTGATGCGTTCTTCGGCAACCAAGACTTCAAGCTTTTCGCGGATGCGGTCACGAGTTTCCATGTACGGAATCTCAGTGACAACGATCACGTCCGAGTTCTTTTCCGTTTCGAAGTGCGTGCGCGACCGAAGAGTCAGCGTTGAGCGGCCAGTCATGTACGCCTGGCGAATGCCCATTGTTCCGCAGATGATGCCACCGGTCGGGAAGTCCGGCCCCGGCATCACGTCCAGCAGTTCATCCAGCGTCACGCCGGGATTATCGATCAGTCGGATCACCGATTCGCAGACTTCCGCCATATTGTGAGGCGGAATGCTGGTGGCCATACCGACCGCGATCCCGTTGGATCCATTCACCAGAAGGTTGGGGAATCGTGCGGGCAGAACGACAGGTTCGAGACGGTCATTGTCATACGTGGGCGCGAAGTCGACCGTTTCGCGATCGATATCACGCATCATTTCGGCCGCAGCACCCGACAGTCGGGCTTCTGTGTATCGCATGGCAGCAGGAGGCAGACCGGCCAGTGAACCGAAGTTGCCCTGCTTGTCGATCAACACTTCTCGCATCACCCAGTCCTGGGCCATACGAACCAGCGTTGGATAGATCGCGCCTTCGCCGTGTGGGTGATAGTTACCGCTGGTGTCGCCGGCGATCTTGGCGCATTTTTTTCGACCACCGGTTGGACCGAGATTCAGGTCGTTCATTGCAACCAGAATTCGACGCTGAGACGGCTTCAGGCCGTCGCGAACATCCGGCAAGGCGCGGCTGATGATGACGCTCATCGCGTACGTCAGGTAACTGGTCCTCATCTCCGCCTGAATGTCGGTTCTGAAGACACGAGGATCCTGATTAGCTGAAGAATCATCCTGAACGTTGTCGGTAGACAAACCGGGTTACTCCTTGAACGGGCGAAATGCCCCGTGACCTCTTTGAATCTCCGGTGGCCACTGCGGCTGCTTCATCTTAATGTGCAGTCGAGGGCCACTGATGGCGAATTCGAAACGTCGTAAACCCTTAATTTGGAATGGTTTGCGACACGACTCCGCACGCTCTGCATTGTAGCAAAAATTGCCGGTTTCTCAAACGCCCCGCAAGCCTCCAATTGGTCAAAAACCGAACTTGACCCTATTTCGAAAAACGTCGTATAACGCGGCTCCAATCATGCAGAAACACGATCCTTTGCGGCAGCCTCTGCCGCTCCCTTCTCAGGTGTTGCTGCTCCAATCTCTCACAAGTGCTCTCCCTCCTCTCTCGCCCCTCTGGAGCCTCAAATCATGGAAGACAAAACCCCCGCAGCCTCGGCAAAGACGGCTGGTGCCAAATCCGGTCGTGGAGGCATTCTGATTGGCGGAACTCTGATCATCATGCTGGCTGGTGGCATCACCATGCAGGTATGGCGAGCCCGTGACGGGATCGCAGCGGAGCAGAAGGCGACGTCTCAGCAGATTCCTTCTGCTACCGAAGCGTTGAAAACAGCATTTGCCCGAGTGAACGGCGAATCGATCACCTATGAAGCGCTGGCCAAGGAGTGTGTTGAACGTCATGGGAAAGAAGTTCTGGACAGCCTGATCAACCGGCTGATCATTCAGCAGGAATGTGCGAATCGCGGCATCACAGTGTCCGAAGCTGAAGTCGATCAGGAAATCGTTGAGATCTCCAAGAAATTCGGACTGGCTGTGGATCAGTGGTACAAGATGCTGGAAGCCGAACGCAACCTGACTCCTGCTCAGTACCGTCGCGATGTGATCTGGCCGATGCTGGCTCTGAAGAAGCTGGCAGGCAAAGAAGTGAACATCACTCGTGAGATGATGGCCACTGCCTATGAAGACAACTACGGTCCTCGCGTGAAGGCTCGAATGATCGTGATTGACAACATTCGTCGCGCAACGGAAATCTGGGAGAAGGCCAAAGAGAGCCCGGAAGAATTTGAAGCTCTGGCCCGCGACTATTCGATCGAACCAAACAGCCGGGCCCTGGGTGGCGTGATTCCTCCGCTTCGTCGCAACAGCGGAGCTCCCGAGAATCTTCGTAAGGCTGCGTTTGCTCTGAAGGAAGAGGGCGAGCTGTCCGGCATCATTCAGGTCGAACCAAACCGCTTCGCCATTCTGAAGTATGAAGGTCGGACCGAGCCAGTCGATCATAATCTGGCGGATGTTGAAGCTCAGCTGCACGCTGACCTGACAGAGCGGGAAGTTCAGAAGCTGGTTGGAGAAACCTTCGAACGCCTTCAGCAGCAGGCTCGAGTGGATAACTTCCTGACCGGGGAATCCCGAGGCCGAACAGAAACTGCGGCCGTGGCGGATGAACCAGCCGAGCCGGTTCGAAAGTAATTTCAGCCGAAGAGTTCAAAACAAAAATCCCGTCGGTCACCGGCGGGATTTTTTTTCGCGTGAGGTTGTAAAGAATGGGATCCGGCTGAGTGGCCTAGATCATCTTGAGCAGGTTGACCATTTCAATGGCGGCCAGAGTCGCTTCATGGCCCTTGTTGCCGACCTTTCCGCCTGCTCGATCGAGTGCCTGATCCATGGATTCACAGGTGATGACTCCGAAGGTGACAGGGATGCCACTTTCTCGCATTGCAGTCATGATGCCGGAGGCCACCTGGCTGTTGATGTATTCGTGATGGGAAGTGGATCCCTGAATCACAGCTCCCAGGCAGATCACTGCGGAGTATTTTCCGGATTTTGCCAGTCGTGATGCTGCGAGAGGAATCTCAAATGAGCCCGGAACCCAGACGACAGTGACGCGCGACGGATCGCCACCGTGTCGAACGATGGTTTCGATCGCGCCATCGAGAAGGCGGCGGGTGATCAGGTCGTTGAAGCGGGAGACGACGATGGCAAAACTGGCATCGCCGACAACAAGCTGAGCAGACAGTTCAGTGGGCATAACAATCGTCTTTAGCCAAGATTCATAGACAACAGGAATTCTTCGTTCGACTTTGTACGTTTCAGCCGATTGACCAGCATCTCCATCGCCTCAACCGGATTCTTGTCGTTCAATGCTCGTCGAAGCGCCCACGTCAGCTTCAGCTCGTCTTCATTCAGCAGAAGTTCTTCGCGACGCGTTCCGGAGCGATTGACGTCGATCGCCGGCCAGACTCGACGTTCCACCATTCTGCGGTCCAGATGCAGTTCTGTGTTGCCCGTCCCTTTGAATTCTTCAAAGATGACTTCATCCATTCGACTGCCTGTATCGATCAGTGCGGTGGCGATGATCGTCAGGCTGCCGCCTTCCTCCACGCAGCGAGCGGCTCCGAAGAATCTCTTGGGATGCTGAAGAGCGTTGGCGTCCACGCCGCCGGAAAGTGTCTTGCCCGAGTTCGGAATTTCCGTGTTCCATGCCCGAGCAAGGCGCGTGATGCTGTCGAGGAAGATGATGACATCATGGCCGTATTCGACCATTCGCTTCGCCTTCTCGATCACCATTTCTGCCACCTGGATGTGGCGTGACGGCGGTTCATCAAAGGTGCTGCTGACCACTTCGCAGTTGCGGCCTTTGAGCTTTCGCTCCATGTCCGTCACTTCTTCCGGGCGTTCATCGATCAGCAGCACGATGACATAAGCATCAGGATGATTCTGAAGTGTCGCCTTTGCCATTTGCTGCAGAAGCATCGTCTTGCCGGCGCGCGGAGGAGAAACGATCAGGCCTCGCTGCCCCATGCCGATTGGGGCGATCAGGTCGACAACACGAGTGCTGACAAATTCTGCGTTATCTGCCATCCGAAGGCGACGCTCCGGATGCAATGGAGTCAGATCGTCAAAGAAGACTTTGTTCGTGAGCAGATTGGGATCGTGTCCATTAATCGCTTCGACACGCAGCAGCGCGAAGTAACGTTCGTTTTCCTTTGGCGGCCGAATCTGTCCCGCTACTGTTGCACCGGTGCGAAGTCCGAATCGCCGGATCTGGCTGGGGCTGACGTAGATGTCATCCGGGCAGGGCAGATAGTGATAGTCGGGACTTCGCAGAAACCCAAAGCCGTCTGGCAGAATCTCAAGTGTTCCTTCTCCGAACATCAACCCGTTCATCCGGGTTCGTTCTTTCAGGATACGGAAAATGAGGTCCTGCTTTTTGAGACCGTGGTATTCGGTCAGCTGATCCTGTTCCGCGATGGCGAGCAGTTCCTTCATCGACATTCGCTGGAGTTCGGCAATGTTGATGTTGGAGTCGTCCGGCGGCGCAAACGTTTCTGAAACAGGCTTGTCAGCTTCGGGCGCTTCCTGACGATCGTCAGAACGTCGAAGCAGGCGAGGATGACCGGGACGAGAATCTTCTGGGCGAGTACTTTTGCTGGACATGGCCGCGTCGGGCCTCCGAAGACAGGAAAGACAGGAAAGAGCCTGGCAGGTGACTGGTGTCAAAGAAAGGGATCAGGTCTGCAGACACCAGTTCAATCCTGCAGAATGACCAGAGCAGTTACTTGATTTCGAACGACCAGTGGGTTTACGAATGCCTTTGCAGGACCGTCTGAAGGATCTGTTCCATCTGACTGGCCGAACTTTCCGGTGACCCGGAATTATCAACCACGAAATGACAGGCCGCCTTCTTTCGTTCGACGTCCCACTGAGAACTCTCACGCTTCTGAAGTTCTTCCGCCGACCAGCCACGATTGTGGGCTACTCGTTCGCGTCGCAACTCCAGTGGCGTGTCGACAAAGATCAGAGCATCACATTCGGCAGCCCAGCCTGCTTCCAGCAGCAAAGCCGCATCCAGAATAATGGCATCCACGTCCTGAGGAGCCGATGAAATCTGCTGCCGGATTTCTTCCCGAATCCCCGGCCGAACAATCTGGTTCAGCAGTTCACGTCGTTGATTGTGCTCGGGCGTCGTGCCGAACACGAGCGACGCAAGTTGCTTTCGATCAATTTCGCCATCCTGAGTCACGATCCCTGTTCCAAAGACACGCGACAGCTGATCACGGATCTCTGGTTTTCTAAGTTCATGATGACCGGCCTGATCGGCGTCAACGATGCTCAAACGAAGGCTCTTAACGCCTTTGACAACAGAACTCTTGCCTGCGCCAACGCCACCTGCGATTCCAATGACAGGAACCTTCGCGCGTGTGACAGCCTGGTGAGTTGAAACAGACAAGGATTGTGTTGAGGTGGAAGCGATCGCGGTGGCGAATCAGATGGGTCATGCATCGATCAGGCTCCGGCGTCCTCCAGTGCCTGCTTCGATGGGTGGAATCGAGTCGTGAAAGAACCGAAGAGTTTTGTTCCTCACGGGCTCAGAACGGTGTGATCCGCTTCAGTCGTCAATGACCTGCGCAGGATTCACGTTCCATATGTTGAAAAATCAGTGTGGCGATGTCAAACAGCCTCCGTCCATGGAACTTCTTTTTCTTTGACTCCGAATGACCAAAGTGACGAAAAATCCAGCGCCGCAGGCACGAGTGGGTTGATATTGTGAACCACCCGTGTGTAGTGTTCTTGAAAGCACCATGTGTTTCAGCTGGGGTCATCACCATGAATTTGCACTATGCGGTCGGTTTTGCCTGCCTTTTCTTCCTGCCCGAAGCCGGTCTCGCGGGCATTCTCCTGACGAACAATGTCCCGTCATATTCGCAGGATTTTGATACTCTGGCCAATTCCGGAGCGACAGGTACGACTCTCCCGTCCGGTTGGGTATTTTCGGAGTCCGGAGGTTCCGCCAACTTCAGCTATGGTGTTGGGACCGGCAGTTCAACGACGGGCAATACCTACAGTTTTGGCCTCGCGAGCGACACGGATCGTGCCCTTGGCGGACTTCAGACCGGCACGCTGATACCAGTTTTCGGAGTGTCGTTCCAAAATGGCGGAACGTCGTCGATTCTGGATTTCTCAATCACCTATGTCGGCGAACAATGGCGCGTTGGCGCGACAACTCGTCTGGACAGACTGGATTTTCAATTCAGCGTCGATGCCACATCACTCTCGACCGGCATTTGGAGTGATCTCAACTCGCTCGACTTTGCTCGTTCAGGCGGCCTCACGGTTGGTGCCTCGAACGGCAACCTTGTGGCTAATCGTCAGTCACTTACCTCAACTCTTTCGAACGCCAACCTGGCAGTGGGAGACACTATCTGGATTCGATGGCAGGACTTTGACGCCACCGGTTTTGATGATGGCCTGGCGATCGATGATTTCCAGGTGACCGCGAACTTTGCTCCGGCATCCGTGCCTGAACCCGCAACTGGTGCGTTGTTGGGGGCGATCGGATTGCTTGTATGGCGACTGCGCCGCAGATCCAGCTCTGTGAAACAGGGCTCGACTTCCGCTAGCAGGATGCCTTCGCAGGACTTCGATAACTCTGTTGGGGGCTATCGAGGGTAGACTGCCTGAACGGCCGAGGATGATTCATCGTTCGTTGGAATTGGAGTCACGGTCCTCGAATCTGGCTGAACAGTTCCGGACGCTGGAGTCACCTGCCGGTTGGAAGTTCTTTGCTGAACAACCGGGCCACGAACTTCCGGGAAGGCTCGAATGGTTGTCAGGATTTCCTTTTCCTGAAGCACTTCCTGATTGTCTTCAGTCGTCACATGGATCGTCATGTTGCGAGTGAGCCGCATTTCCAGCGGGAGCCCCGTGGCTCGATCAACAGTGCAATTGCCCAATGTTCGGCCGCCAGAGACTCGGACTCGGCCGGGCCCAGTCGCCTGCACCGCTTCTCCCGATGCCACTCGACCGGTAATATCAACTTCAGCAGTCTGGTCATTGATCTCAAGCAGCTTATACGTTGTCGTCAGGTAAACGGGAACAGGCTGCATCAGACGCCGTTCTCTTGTCCAGACGTCTCCAGTCATCACGCGAGTTGCCTGGTCTTTATCCACAGTTGTGTCGTAGGGAAGAAGGCCGATTGAGTCGTCAACGAAGTTCGCAACGCCGTCGTCACCAAATCGATGACTTAGTTCTGCAAGCAGTGTTTCGCGCCGATCCTGAGGAACGTCGGCGACGCATCGCTGCAGGAAGTCCTGATACCCAACCAGTTCCCGGATGCGATTGTCTCGGCCAAGCCAGAAGGAAAATCCATTGCCGACCATGCCCGCATAGGGAATTGCATCCCACGGAACGGCTCCCTGATGAGTCTGTGAGTCAAACGACAGTCGCTGACCGTTAATGTCGTGCTCATAGGTCACTCGACCATAGTTCACACGCAGCAGGATGGCATCTTCACGTTCTTCCTCAACGGAGATCGCCAGTGTCAGTTCAAGTCGAGTGCGAGCGGAAGCTGGAGCTGTTTCCGACTGTTGAATCAGCGTCTGCTCCACTGTTTTGATGAGCGGGAAGCGATCGCCTCGCTTCAAGTGCAGTTCCAGACGCACGCCTTTCGGTTCATTGGGGGCGGAGGCAAGCCGCGTCTCCTGAGACGGTGTGTTATCATCGGATTCCAGTTCCGCGACATCACTGTCGACTGGTTCTGCTGGCTCACCTTTGGGTTCTGCACCAGGCCCCATCAGCTCGCTCATGAGATCATCGTCGCTCGCAGCTGCATCACCGGGCGCGCTGTTTCCGCAGCCGCACATACTGACAGGAATCAGCATGCTCATGACGATTGCCAGAAGCCGATATGAACGCATTGATGGAACTCCCGTCCGTGGGATCAGTAATTGAGCCAGTGAATCGGAACTCTATCACTGCAGCAAGTTGGCCGTAAAGATGCTCCGCTCATCCTCCTGAGATTGGTGGGCAAAGCAGCAGGACATCACCGCCCTGAACGGTTGTTTGACCGGCAGTTCCTGCCGCAACGGGCCGATTGTTGAGAAAGAGCAGCAACCCTGCCACAGGAGAACCGTCTGCTTTCAGGAGGCGCGGTCTTAGTTCTGCTGGTCCAGTGTCTGAAATCTTTTGAAGCACATCCATTAACGACGAAGGGCCGGAGATCGGAAGTGAGATCGTCCCGGTTCCCGCCAGTGATGAAAGCGGTGCTTCGAGGATGATCTCCACCACGGAACAGCGCTCTGTCATGTCAGCTTCCCGTCTGTCGAATGCTGAGAACCAGCCGGAGTGCAAATGCGTCCCTGTGACAGAACCAGAATTCTGTCCGCAAGCGCCTTCGCGTCATCTTCATTGTGTGTCACGTGCAGGATTGCCGCATTGGAGTTTCGCCGAACCGTTCCAAGAAGCTGGTGAAGTTCGCGACGAAGTTCATCGTCCAGGGAACTTAGAGGTTCATCGAGCAGTAGAACCGCGGGTTCGAATGAGAGTGCTCGCCCGATCGCCACACGTTGCGCTTCGCCGCCACTGAGTCCCGCTGGATAACGGTTGAGCAGATGCGCGAGATCCAGGACGCCTGCAAGTTTTTCAACTCGTGATCGTCGCGCGTGTGGCTTCATGCCGCGAAGTTCGAGCGGAAACTCCATCTGCTGCCGAACGGTCATCGTCGGAAAGAGCACATGATCCTGCGGAACAAAGCCAATTCCACGCTGCCCGGGTTTCCATGACGTGACATCTGTGCCGTGAATCAGGATGGTTCCGGATTCCACAGGCCGCAGGCCGCAGATCGTTTCGAGGATTGTTGTTTTGCCCTGACCTGATCGGCCCATCAGGACGACGTATTCACCTAGATGGACCTGAAAGGAAATTCGTTCCAGACGGAACTTACCGGCCTGCAGACAGACATCGCGGAGTTCGATCATGGAAGTCTCTCAGGCCGCTATGACCGCCCACGCAGAGTATCGGCGGCAGAACGAAGCAGCAGCTCCGTCTGTTCGAGACTGATACATCCATCTGTGATGCTGACACCATACTGCAGTTTGCGAGGATCATCGCCGAGCGACTGCTGACCTTCATGCAGGTTGCTTTCCAGCATCAGCCCGACAATGTCTTCGTTGCCTGCAGCCCGCTGAGCGATGACATCGTTCCATACCTCAGGCTGTCGTCGATAATCCTTGCTTGAGTTCGCGTGGCTGCAGTCCACGACCAGTCGCGGCGGCAGTTTTGCTGCCTTCAGCATCTGACTTGCCTCGGCAACAAACTCTGCCTGGTAGTTTGGACCATTGCGGCCTCCGCGCAGAATCAGGTGACCAAGGTCATTCCCTTTTGTTGTCATCACGCAGGTCTTGCCATCATGATCGATGCCAAGGAAACGATGTTGAGCACTGGCGGCCTTCATGGCGTTGATCGCCACTTCAAGACTGCCTTCAGTGCTGTTCTTGAATCCTACCGGCATCGACAGACCACTTGCCATCTGGCGATGAGTTGGTGATTCGGTCGTGCGAGCGCCAATGGACGCCAGCGTGATCAGGTCGGCGATATACTGGGGAGTAATGGGTTCCAGCATTTCGGTTGCTGCGGGAAGTCCGACCTCGTTGATCGACAGAAGAATGCTGCGTGCTTTTCGTAGCCCAGTCGCAATATCAAACGTGTCGTTCAGGTGAGGATCATTGATCAGTCCCTTCCAGCCGACAGTCGTGCGGGGCTTCTCAAAGTACACTCGCATGACCACGACAATTCTGTCGCTGACGGCATCGGCGATCTTCTTCAGCCCGCGAGCATACTCAAGTGCCATTCCCGGGTCATGAATCGAACAAGGACCGACGATTGCGATCACTCGCTTGTCATGTCCCCGCAGGATTTCAGAAACCAGATTTCGCGAACGCCAAACATGGTCAGCGATCTCTTCGCTGACTGGGAACTCTTGTTTCAGTTCGGCAGGTGAGATCAGTGGCAGTGTGCCAACAATGTTGACGTCCTGGAGCGGACGTTCGCTTTGAGAACTTGGAGAATTCATCGGATCAGTCTGCCGCGAATAACGCAGCTTTTGGGAAGCAGGTCAGGAATCCAGAACCCCTCAGGCAGGATTATGCAACCTCAGAGTATTGAGAAAGAGACTCTGCGGATCAACGGGATTGACCGGATCCTGGGGAATTCTCACAGGCAAATCTCTGAATGGAACGACGAAGCTTGCGAATCTGTGACGGCCTGGGTTCTCCGGCCAGGTGGTTCATTCGCTGACGTGAAACGAAAAGGAGTCGCTGCGGGAGCGACTCCGTCCTTGAGTTCATTACCGAAGAACCACAACCGTGGGTCTGAATTCAGCTGTGGCTGATATTCGACTGGTTCGGTTCGACCTGGCAGAAACCTGGCTACTTGCTTTGCCTGTTCGGGTCGGTGTGGATCACCAGACGCACGACAGTTTTTGACGTGATAGGTGTCCCGGGGGGAGGTTCCTGTTTCTGGACCGTGAAGACCTGCTCCGGAGTCTTTGCCGGGTCACCTTCCACCAGCAGTACTCGTCCCGCTTTTGGATTGTCTTTATCGCGTCGCAATCCCTGTCGACCAAGCTGAACTTCTGCGTCTGTCCACCTGATGCCTTCGACATTCACAAGCAGGTTTTCCCGAGGAGCCTCTGCGGAACGTGGGGGCTCACCCGGAGGTTTCTGTTGCTGCTGTGTATTGTTCGCCATTTCTTCGCCGGATTTTTCTCCTGCGACGACGACGTTGTATCCCTCAAGACTCGGCGTAAACGGATTCTTCCCAGTCAGCTTTACGAAGACCTGGCCAAAAGTTCCGTTTACCTTCATGTCCCGGAATTTATAAACGGTGATTTTTGATTCTGCCGGATCAAACAGCTGCACAGCGACGGGAAGAAATGTCTTTAGATCAAGGATCACGTCTGCGTGGCTCCAGTTCTGGCTGTCCTGTGGGAGGTTAGGATAAATCACCAGGTTCGCGCGACCGGACCGCGGATCAAACTTTCCGCCAGTGAACGCCAGTTCGAATCGTCGGCGTGCTTTTTCGGGCGGCATGCCAAAGAGAAACGGCAGTGGGCTGTCCATGATGTTCTCGCCCTGCATTTCCGATGGAAGCTGAGCGACGACTGCTTGTTTCTTTGGTACATCGATGGAGTAAACTCGCTGACCGTCGCAATACCAGCCTTCTTCAAGTGCAGGAACAAGCGCAAATGGTTTGCCTTCCTGCGTCATTCGAACTGTGCTGCGGCGTTTTTCCTCCAGCGCCTTCCTGACTTCTTCTTCGCGTGCGGCCACCAGTTCTTTCGTGATCTGCACAGGGGTCACATCGATGCGTCCCTTGTCAGGATCCTCGTAGCCAAATTCGCCTTCCGACTGTGATTCTGTTTCGAAAGTCAGGTCGTACACAATTCGAAAATGGCGGCCTTCGAGGCGCTTGATTCGATCGCTTGCCTGTGCCCATTGCTCGAGCAGGCGATCCATTTCCGCTTCCATTTCGGGAGACATTTCCGGAGCACGGCGTTGGCCTGCGACGGCCCTCATTTCGACCTGTGCTTTTGGCATCGCAGGATTCGTGCCGGCAGCATTGCTCTGGGGCTGTGCCGTTGGCGAGTCCTGTGCGCTGGTCGCTGACTGACGGCTGACCGGAGTCACAGGACGTTGCCCCGACGACTTTGCGGGCTGCGCCTGACCAGCACGAGGAGCCGCGTTCCGTACTTGCGCGCTGGCAGCAGGAAGCAAAGTCAAAATGGCAACGCAGATAGCTGTAAAATGTCTCACCATCGGACTCCTTTCCGATACCCCATGGTTGGCCCGCGGGGCTGTTGTGCGACACAGAATCAGAGGAATTCAGCATCCATGCTGACGTCCTGATGTCGGCGTCGATTTTATTCACCGTCAACATTCGTCGACAGTGTTTTGGGAGAATATCAGTTCAACAAATTCGCCTCCAGACCGTTTTTTTCGGCGAAATCTGCTGGAAATTGGGGGGGCTCAGGGTGCGGGCGACGAGAAGGCAATGCGGTCGTTCTTTGATACCGGTTCAGATCTCCTTAGTGAGCTGTTCAATCAGTGGAGTCAGGAAATGCTCCTGCCGAGCCGTTGGAGTATCGAGAAGCCAGGAGCCTTCGAGGCTCAGCAAGACCTTCGTCCCGCTCCCAATTGTCATCTTCAATCCGTAACTGCCGGCGGGCGTTGGAAGTCCGCCGAATGGCGTCGTGGGAAGCGGAGGTATGGGCAGTCCGGGCAGATTTATGTCGGTTGAATTGGCGGATAGTCGAGTCCGATGGTTGTAGTTACCGGATTGTTCCGTTTGAATAGCCACGCCTGCTGATCTTGTTCCATGAACTCAACTCCCGCCAAAGCAAATCCCCCCACTCTTTGTGCAACTGGGTTGAACTGTCCCGTGGTCGAACCACTTCACGTGAGTTGCTGACCACAGGATGGATTGTTTCCGGGGGGACAAATGAGTTGTTCATGAAGACGATATTCACGCTTGTCGCCACCGGTCTGTTTGTCCTGTTGAGTGCTGCTACCGTGCCTGCACAGGAGTCAAGGGATACCGATGCTGGCAATAACGTCCGTGTTCGCTCCGGAGGGACGGGCCGATTCTTCTACGGACGATGGGGCACTGTGTCCGGAATGCTGGAGAATCGCAGCGAGAAACCGGCTCAGAGTCTGCTCGTCGTGACACCGGCAAGTGGTGGCCTTCAGTATGGTCGACGAATCGAGATTCCTCCGAGGGTCATGTTTGAATCGAGTTGGCCTGTCTACCTTCCAGGCCCGATTCAATCTGGTCCCATGGATTTCCATTACCTCCATTTCCCGGGCGGTGAAGAAGATGGCGTGATTCGGCGGGAGCGAAATGAGACTCTTCTCCCTTCCTTCACTGTGATCGCTTCATCGAACGAAGCGGGTGTCACGGGATATTTGCCTGAAACCAGTATCCAGCGGGACGATGGTCCTCTGATGGAATGTGTTCAGGCTTTGAAGTTTGCCAAGACAGGATCACTGGTGCTCGCGTCATTTCTCGCGCGGGATATCTCACACCATCCAGAATCTCTGGAGCCGCTGGACAGTTTGGTCGTTGCTGACAGCCGGCTGATCGATCACCCACAGGCGGCAGAGAGTATCAGAGTCTGGACGCAGCGCGGCGGGAGGCTGATGATTCCGCTGAACTTCGTAGGCGAAGACGTTGCAAGAATGCTGCTTGGCGATGCGATGCCGTTCACTGTTGTGGGACAGTCATCTTCGAACACCGTGCGTTTGGATATCAATCCGGATTATCCTGAGAAGCAGTATCCTCAGCGATTCGTCGACCGAACTTTTGATGAGCCGGTTTCGTATCTGCGAGTCATGCCGGGGGCAGGGGAAACGATTTGGAGCGTTGACGGATGGCCGGTGGCGATTCGCGTTCCGATTGGAAATGGAACTGCACTGCTGACGTCAATTACGCCGACTGTGTTCTTCGAACCTCGAACGACATGGAAAGACGGTGAACCCTCGGCGGGTCCAATCGCATCCAGTCGGCGCATGCTTGAAACACTGTTTGAGCGACGGTCACCTCCATTGGTGCAGAATGATGTGGCTGGTGGAAACGCGGCTGCACTGGTGGGATACGATATTCCCTCACGATCCATGGCCGTGATTCTGCTGTCGGTCTTTCCAGTCCTGATGGTCTCCGTCGGCACATGGTTGTATAAGCGAGGTGCGGGCGAACGGATTCTGTGGGTTGTCCCGGCTCTCGCACTCGCCTCAGCGCTTCCGGCTGTTGCGATTGGAATGTCGATACGATCTGTTGCCCCGGAGACATTCGTTGAGTCTCGCGTGATTTACGCGAGCCCCGGTGCGACGGAAGTGGCCGAAGACGGCGTGGCCTCGGTGTACCTGCCGGAATCGAGAGACCTTCCTGTTTCGTCAGGAACCGGAGCGGTGTTGTGGGCTGTACTGGACAGTGCCAGCTCAGACTATCGGAGGCTTGTCTGGGACGGAGCTGTGACGACCAACTGGCAAAAACTGAACCAGCCTGCCGGCCTGAAGTCATATGCGTTCCGCTCAAACCGGAAGCTTGAATCGCCGCTCAAGGTAACGGGGACATTCGATGATCAGGGATTTGTCGGCACATTGCAGACCCCGACATCCGGGACGATCAGCGATTTTCTGATTGCCGGCATGACGCCGGATCGCATTGGGGTCCAGCGAAGGTCAGATGGTTCGCTGCGAGCTTCCGAGAAGGATGTGCTCGAACCCGGACAGTATTCGTCAGCGGCGATCACATCGGAAGATCAGGCCCACCGCCGTCATGTGCTGGATTCATTGTTTCTTTCCGGGAATCGCGTGGAGCAGTTTCCTGTGGAGACGGCTTTTCTGTTCTGGGAACAGTCAGATGCGACATCGCTGAAATTCAATTCTCAAGGGGCGCGAGTTCAGGAAGAAACGCTGGTGGTGCAGCCAGTTCGGTGGACTCCGCCAAAGCTCGATGCACCAATCACTATCCCGGCACCCTTTCTCACATTTCGCGCCATTGATAACACGCGCGGCGGACTCAGCGGGATCTTCTCAAATACTAAGCGGGAATGGGTCGCACTGGAGACAGGGTCCGACTCGGTTTTCGAGCTTCAGATTCCTTCCTGCTGTCGGCCATTTGAAGCGAGTTCCGCGGATGTGAAACTAAATGTCCGCGCGGGTTCGCGTCTGGTGACTGTGTTCGGCGGACAGCCGGGTGAGATGAAGAAGGTCGCTGAGTTTGAGAGCCCGCTCGGAGTGGTCACCACAACCATTCCTGCAGAGTTGCTGAGCAGCGCTCGTTCCGGACGCATCTACCTGCAGTTGAGTATCAGTTCACTGTCGGACGGAGGGTCATCCGAACCGATGGAAGGCGAACAGGACGACAATTACAAGGTCGAACAGTGCCTTGTGACTCTGCATGGAAAGCGAATCGCCAGCACGCATGTCGGCAGCGCCCCGTAGAATTTCTGTCAGCTTACTGGTCCACAATCTTATTCTCTTTTGCATTCTCCACGCTGTTTCTCGGAAAGTCCGTCCATGAATAGTTCGACGCCGGTCGTTGAGATCCGGGAGCTCTCGAAACACTACGGTGAATTTGTCGCGCTGGATCGTCTGTCGCTTACCCTGAATCGCGGCAGCATCCTCGGATTTATCGGGCCGAACGGAGCCGGCAAGACCACCACGATTCGAATTCTTGTCGGGCTGTCTCGCCCCACATCCGGAAGCGCGACCATTGCTGGCGCTGACTGTGTGCGGGATCTCGCAAAGGTTCGCCGGCTGGTAGGTTACATGCCGGACAAATTTGGATCTTACGACAACATGCGTGTTCGTGAGTATCTGGATTTCTTCGGCGCGGCCTTCGGGATTTCTCGGAAAGAGCGTCAGGTTCGAATTGGCGAGGTGCTGGAACTGACGAACGCTGTCTGGATGCAGGATCGCTACGTGGAGAGCCTTAGCCATGGTATGCAGCAGAGAGTCGGGATTGCTCGCACGCTTCTGCATCGTCCCGAAGTTCTGATTCTGGACGAACCCGCGAACGGGCTCGACCCGGAAGCTCGAATTGAAATGCGAAGCATCCTTCTGCGATTGGCTCAGGAAGGCCGAACGCTGATTGTGACCAGCCATATTCTTCCGGAACTGTCGCGCATTTGTGATCAGGTGGCGATTGTGGCCGGCGGCAAGCTGCGAGCGATGGGAACTCTTCAGGAAGTGACTCGCGAACTGTCACAACGACGAACGATCGAGATTCAGTTCCTGTCGAATGCCGGACTTTCAGAAGCAGCCGGTCGTGTTCGAAGTCAGCTGGAATCCGATGCCGAAGTCACTGTGTCAGACGCCGAAACGATTATTCGCTGCCGAACATCTGCCAACGATGAAAAGCTTGGGGATCTGTTGAAGTATCTGGTGACGTCAGGTGACCGCGTTTCGCAGTTTCGTGAAGTTGCCGGCGACCTTGAAGAGGCCTTCATTACGGCCGCTCGGGAAGCGGAAGCTGAACGTGCTGTCCAGGGACCTGCGAAGACGAAAGCAGGGGTGGCGTGATGCATGGGATTGGTGTCATTCTGAGCCGGGAACTTCTGGCACTGCTGCGAAGCCCGCGCATTCTGGCGATTCTGCTGGCTGTCTCGATCTGTTCCGCCTTTGTGGTCTTTCTCAAATGGCCCACCAGCGCTATCGTCGATCTTGACGGAGCGCGCGGGCGTGAGGTCTTTCGCTGGCTGACGTATGCGATGGTCGCCGCTGCGATCCTTGCGGTTCCTGTTTTTCCATCCACGCTGCTGGTGAGAGAAGTTCGACGGCGAACGCTGGAACTGCTTCTGAATTCTCCATTGTCCCGCAGTTCGATCTACTTTGGAAAAGTCCTGGCGATGCTGGGATTTGTCATGTTGTTGCTGTGCAGCACGATGCCAGCCATGGCGTGTGCTTATCTGATGGGAGGCGTTTCGTTTACGGGCGACATCCTGCGGATGTATTTGTTTCTGGTTGTCGTCTGCACGGAGCTTGTCGTTATTGGTCTGCTGGTAGGAACGTGGTGCCGAAATACCGAGTCGGCTCTTCGCTGGAGTTATGGGATTACGTTTCTCGTGACCATCGTGCCATGGTTTCCGGATGCTCTTTTCCCAGGCGGCGACAGTCCGCTCGCGAAAGGCATGGCTCTGTTGAAGCTGATCTCGCCGATCCCCGGAATTCTGCAGTTGCTCAATCAGGGTTCGGTGGCAGGCACCGGGCTGATAGAACTTCGTGACCCTGTTACAAGCTATCTGACATTTGCTGCGCTGTTCATCGCAGTCGGAAGCGTTGTCTGCATTCTGCGGCTCAGCCATTCACTGCTTGATCGCGCACGATCTCAGGGATATATGACCGACGATCAGGACGGATGGATTCAGGCCAGTCGCCGAATTCTGTATCTCGTTGACCCACAGAAGAGATCCAAAGGCATACCTCCACTGATCAATCCGGTGATGGTCAAAGAATTTCAGTGTCGCCAGTTTGGACGCATGCACTGGCTTCTGCGACTGGTGGCATTTTGTGCCGTGTTGTCATTGCTGCTGACACTGGCGTCGGCGCGGGGAACTGAGTCGCGAGGTGTGGAGTTTACGGGTGCTCTGATTATCGTTCTTCAAGTGTCTCTGATCGTCCTGCTGACACCTGGGCTCGCCGCTGGCATGATTGCCGGTGAGATTGAGGGCGGCAGCTGGAATTTGCTGCGAGCAACTCCTCTGGGACCAGGCAGAATTCTGCTGGGCAAGCTGATCAGTGTCGTGATCACGCTGGCCCTTTTGCTTTGTGCGACGCTGCCTGGTTATGCTGTCATCATGCTGATCAAACCGATTCTTCAGCCACAGGTCGCGCAGGTGCTGGTCTGTCTTGTCGTGTCTGCCGTGCTCTCGATGCTGATCAGTGCGGCAATCAGCAGTTTGTTCCGTTCGACGGCTATCGCAACCACAGTGGCCTACGGGGTTTTGATCGGTCTGTTTGGCGGCACCATGCTGGTGTGGGTGAATCGGGATGCACCGTTCGGGCACAGTGTTGTGGAAAACACACTTCGCCTGAATCCGATGGCTGCGGCACTCAACGCCATGCAGGCATCTGGGTTTGAAAAGTACAACCTGGTACCGTCCGCGTGGTGGATTTCTGGAGTTGTTTCGGTCGTCCTCCTGGTTGTGTTGTTTGGTCAAACACTGCGATTGACTCGCCCCGACTGAGCGTTGCAAGGCAGTTCCGCGTATTGGTTTTTCCCGGTGCTTCCGGATGGTTCCCTTATGAAACGCTTTCTACTTCTTGTCCTGTTCACGCTGCAGTGTCTGAGTTTGCCGGTCGCGGTGGCTCAGCAGCAGGCACCCACATGGCCGCAGCCAGTAGCTCCGGAAGACTTTACCGCCACGGGCCATTATTCCGGGCCGCTGGTCATTCCCCCGATCGCGCGGTTTGGGACGCTACCGATGCGGATGGATTTTGAACCGGAAGTGAAGGATGTTCCGAGCTACCAGGTCCTGCTCAAGAAAATGGTGGCAACCTGTGAAAGAGCGCTGCGCGATTCGGCGGATGAAGAGATTCAGGAAGTGGCAGCTCTGCAGCTGTATCGAATCGCGGTACACAATCTGGACAATACCTCGTCGGCCAGACAAATCCTGACTGAACGTCTTGAAGGATCGAAGTCTCGAAGGATTCAGCGAGCCTGTGCCTGCGCCCTGGCTGCAGGACGCATGAAGGAGAGTGCCGAGCCGCTGGCAAAATTTGTCGTCACCGCATCAGATTCTGACCGAGTTCTCATTGAGCCGGTCCTTGCCGAATGGAAGGTTGAAGCTGCGAAAACCATCTGGCGTGCTCGAATTGCTGATCCCTTGGCTTCGGCGGTGTCCGTCCAGCTGGCATTCAAAGGTCTGGCGGCATGCAACGATGTGGAATCCGGCGAAAAGTGTGTCGCAGTGGCTGGTGACACGCAGGTGGATTATTTGAAACGTCAGGCGGCGGCCCGGGCGGCGGCCGTTCTTGTTCCGGACAAAGCTCGGGGGCTGGCCGCATCGCTTCAGACCGGAGATGAGCCTTCTCGACTGCTCGCGATGGATCTTCTCAATTCGAACACAGCCGCGTCTCTTGAAGCAGCCCTGAAGCACACGAATGACTCAGCGAGCGCTGTCGCAGCGGCCGCTTGGGAACTGCTTTTTCAACAGAAGCCGGAACTGCTGCTTCCCGCTCTGGATGTGGGCAGAAAGTACAAGGACGCGCACGTTCGAATCGTCGCTCTGCGCGTCATGCGCCAGTTCCCTGATCCACAGCGATTGACATGGCTGAACGAACAGATGAGTGATATCCATATTGGTGTTCGCAATGTCGCACGGGAAATGCTGGTCGCTGTTGCGACGGAGAAGCCGGACCTGAGAGGTCAGATTGTCGGAGAAGCCGCTGCGCGACTTTCGGCGGAGTCGAAAGACTGGCAGAACATTGAACAGTCGCTGCTGGTGCTGGGGCAACTCCGGGCGACGGAGCATTCAGCGCTGTGTCTTCCGCTTCTGAATTATCCTCGGAATGAAGTAAGAGTCACAGCCGCATGGCTTATTCATTTGTATCCGGATATGGCCGTTCGTGATGCTGTTGTCAAAGCAACGTTTGAGGCTCAGAAGCAGCTGGCCGATCCGAAAGAAGGCGACTATCAGAACGGACTGAAACAGACGTTTTTGTTTCAGTACTGTGGGATCATGCGAATCAAGGAAGTTGAAGAACTGTATGACATGTGTTTCAGCAAAGGCGCGCCGGCTCCCCGTGAGCGACGGGGCGCCGCAATGTGGTGCCTTGGTCTGCTGTATGAACGAAACCCGGATTCCACTCTGATCGCGAAACTGGAAGAGAGAATCAAGGATCGCAATTCACCGAATCCCGAAACAGCTGAAGTCCGCCGAATGGCACTGGCTGCACTGGGTTTCATGAGAGCGACGGAACGCAAAGAGACACTGATCGAAGCCCTTGAGATTGATCCGATTTCCGGAAAGATCAAAGGGTATGCACGCTGGTCGCATCCCCTGGTGGGACTTCCAGCGCCTGCTGAGTTTGAAGCACTCCCGATGTTCGTTGGCGGCTGGCGGCTGAATCCTGTCGATTAGCGGATTCGCCTTTTGGGCCTCCCTGCGTAGTGGAACTCGCCAGAGTTCCCATCATCTACACGCGTCGAGCGATCTTTGGCGAGCAAAGGCCTGGGATCTCTGGCGAGGACGGGCCCCGGACCTCTGGCGAGGAAATGTTTGGGTTCTCTGGCGAGATCCACTACAGAATGTGCGTCAGGAGGCGGTTTTCGACTGCTGTACCGGAGAACTCACATTCGTTATTGTGCAGGCCTGTGAGGCATCGGACGGACGGCGCAGTTGCACCTCCGGCTGATGAGCACTGACTCAACAGCGGATTTTCACGCGAACACGTCGGCAAAGTGCGTTATGACTTCGGATCAGGCTTCAGGAAACTCTGGCGAAACGGCATTTCTGCTGACTTGGGACGGGAGTGCATGGCGCGACGTCGTTCGCCTTCGCCAGGGACAGGTGACGACCATCGGACGGTCAGCGACAAATCGTATTGTTCTTCAGGATGATTCGTGTAGTCGCAATCACTGTGAAGTCTTCTTTTCCGAAGGGGACTGGAAACTGCGTGACCTGGGCAGCCGCAATGGGACAACGCTGCGTGATCGCAAGGTTTCGGGAGATGTTCCGCTCCATTCCGGGGATGTGATTTCCATCGGGGAATGCCGTCTCGCGTTCACGACCAGTTTGGAAGCTGCGCCGGTTCATCCGTTAGGTTCAGTGTCAGGCACTGACAGGGCCACGTCGCCAACACAGACAGCAGTAAATGCTGCGACAGCAGAACCCAATATTCTGCATCGGACGGCGGTTCCGGAGTTTCTCAGGGCGGCAGCACCGTCAAAGACAGATTTCGGTAACGAGCTGACAAAACTGTATCGCCTGGGCCTGGAGATGGGGGCCGCGAAAACTCGGCAGCAGCTGACCGAAGTCGTGCTCGCATCAATCGCGCGTGAAACGGTCGCCAGTATCTCGGCGATTCTGCTTGCGGCTCCGGACGCGGCTAGTCAGCCTATGCCCGTTGATCTGCAGGTTGTCGCGTATCACAGTCGTAAGGATCTGCCCTATCGCCGAGTCTCCGACAATCTTTCACGTATCGTTCTTTCAAAACGCGAGGCTATCCTAACGCGGGATGTCTCTGATGATCGGCAGTTGTCGGTGTTTGACAGTCTGGGTGAGATGAAGGCACTGAGCGTTATCTGCACGCCCATTCAAACAGTGGACCGTGTCCTTGGACTGATCCATTTGTATTCGACGAACCCGGACAATCCTCTCGACAAGCATGACCTCGAGTTCACTCTGGCTTTGTCGAATCAGCTGGCCGTTTCGCTTCAGCAGCTGCAGGAGCGCGACACGCTTCAGACCGGACTTGCTCAGGCTCGCAGTGTAAATGAAAGTCTTCGGTCCCAGCTGACTCAGGAACAGACTCTCATTGGTGAAACCGGCAGCATGCGTGATCTTCGCGAGAAGATCGGACTGATTGCAGAGACGGACGCCAACGTGCTCATTCGCGGCGAAAGTGGCTGCGGCAAAGAACTGATTGCAAGAAGTATCCACAGCCGGAGCCCTCGTCGCGATGCGCCGTTTGTTTGCGTCAACTGCGCGGCGCTGAATGAAAGTCTGCTGGAAAGCGAACTGTTTGGCCATGAGAAGGGTGCGTTCACCGGCGCGGTGGATCGAAAGATCGGACGCTTTGAACAGGCGGATGGTGGAACGTTGTTCCTGGATGAAGTGGGGGAAATGAGTCCTTCGATTCAGGCCAAGTTCCTCCGAATTCTGGAAGGCTATCCATTCGAACGAATTGGTGGTCGCAAGCCGATTCAGGTCAATGTTCGCATCGTCGCAGCAACCAACCGTGACCTTGAGGAAGCCGTTGAGGACGGAGACTTTCGCAAGGACCTGTACTTCCGACTTCAAGTCGCAGAGATCACGGCCAGTCCGCTGAGGGATCGACGTGATGACATTGAAATTCTTGCAGCCGCGTTCCTTCAGAAATTTGTTCAGAAGACAGGTCGAGTCATCAAGGGTTTTACGGATGAGGCCGTGCAGCTGCTGCGAAACTACGACTGGCCAGGCAATGTGCGCGAACTTCAGAACACGATCGAACGAACGGTAATCCTCTGTCGCAATGAAGTCGTCAGAGCCTCGGACATCCAGCTTTCAAGTCTCGCGTCCCGACAGGCTGCGCCACAGGTGGACCGGGAATCGTCATCGGAATACCGCGAGCTTTCTCTCGCGGATATCGAGCAGGAGCACATCCTGAAAACACTGGAACATACCGGCTGGAACAAATCGAGGTCTGCTCAGATCCTTGGGATCGAACGATCGACTTTGGACCGAAAACTCAAGAGATTCCACGTTCCTCGACCACTGACGGACTAAGAAACCTGACCTCCTGATCAGTGCACTTTCCTATGAAGATTGTCTTCCGCTGGATCTTCCGTGACGAGGCTTGGGGGAATGGTTAGACTCCTTGGGCTGTCGGCAGGAAACTGCGGCAGAAATCCTGAGTCACCGCAATGGGGTTCGTTCGATGCGACTACGCCTTTTGACTGGTATTGTCTTTCTGTTCGCAGGGATCAGCTCCCCGGTGTCTGCTCAGGATCCGCAGCTGCGATTCGGCACGGATGTGCCCCGCGATGTGGAACAGATCTACGAGCGCGGCCTTGAATGGCTCGCGGCCAACCAGACCAAGGAAGGAAACTGGAGCGGCGGTGACGAAGGTCCCGGCATCACAGGTATGTGCATCATGGCGTTCCTGGCCAGTGGTGAAGATCCAAACTTTGGACCCTATTCCGACAATATCCGGCGCGCTGTTCGAAGCATCATTTCGACTCAGGATCAGAACACGGGGTTTTACGGCGGCAGAATGGGGCATGGCAGCATGTATCACCATGGATTTGCCTGTCTTGGAATGTCAGAGGTCTATGGAGTCCTTGATGAAGATTCCCTTTGGGATGGAGCGGGCACGGACGTCAAAGATCGCGTTTCCATCGGCAAATCTCTTGAGATGGCAGTTCGAGCCTCAGTGACGTCACAGAAGAACAACCCCTGGAATGCATGGCGTTATTCGCCTGATGCAACGGATGCAGACACGTCTGTTGCGGGAGCCGTGCTGATGGGATTGCTGGCTGCGCGAAATGCCGGCATCAAGGTTCCCGATGAATCGATCGATAAAGCCCTGGAGTATTTTCGATCCATGACGACCAATCGCGGGGAAGTCGGCTATTCGGGAATCGGCGGAGGCGGGTCGGCGAACCTGAAGGCAATCGCGGCTTTGGTGTATTCCATCGGGAAGCGTAAAGATCTGAAGGAATACAAAGCGGTGCTCGGACAGATTACAGTCAATCTGGAACATGAAGAATACAGTTACCCAGAATACTTCCGCTACTACACGGCACAAGCGCTCTTTCAGGGCGACTTTGAAGCGTGGCAGAAGTGGAACCAGAAGACGGCAAAACAGTTGAAGGAAATGCAGGCTGATGACGGGAGTTTTCAGAGCCAGCATGGTCCGGCGTATGGCACAGGAATGTCGTTGCTGGCGATGGCACTGAACTATCGCTTTCTGCCAATTTATGAACGATAGAAGCCAGCGAAGTTGAGAGTTGTGCGATGAAGCCGATGTTGTTTCAGAATCAAATCAACCGACAGACGTTTCTGAAGTCCGCTTGTGGCCTCGGTACCATGGCACTCGGGTCCATGCTGGCTCGGGATCTGCGTGCAGCAGATGCGAAGACACCGGTCCCTGGGCCTCACTATGCCCCAAAGGCAAAGAGAATCATCTACCTGTATCAGTCGGGTGCTCCGTCGCAGATGGACCTGTTTGATCCGAAGCCTCAGATGGAATCACATCGCGGTGAGAACCTGCCGGAATCGATCCGGATGGGGCAGCGATTGACGACCATGACATCCGGGCAGGCAAGCTTTCCGGTCGCACCCAGCATGTTTCGTTTTCAGCAGCACGGCCAAAGTGGGATGTGGTTTAGTGAGCTTCTCCCGCACATGTCCAAACTGGCTGATGACTTCTGCATGATTCGTACGGTCAACACGGAAGCGATCAATCATGATCCGGCGATCACGTTTTGTCAGACGGGTTCTCAACTGGCTGGCCGGCCGAGCATCGGGTCATGGATCAGTTATGGACTGGGCAGTGAAAATCGAGATTTGCCCGCCTATGTTGTACTGACATCATTTGGTTCCGGTCGCCCGGACGATCAGCCTCTTTATGACAGACTCTGGGGTTCCGGCTTCCTGCCTTCACGGCATCAGGGAGTGAAGTTTCGAAACAGTGGCGATGCCGTGTTGTTTCTTTCGAACCCCGAGAGCATGACACCAGCTGATCGTCGACGCACGATTGATCGAATTCGAGCGTTGAACGATGCTCGATTTTCTGAGATGCACGATCCGGAAATCAATGCGAGAACCGCTCAGTACGAAATGGCGTTCCGAATGCAGACCAGCGTTCCGGATCTGCTGGACACTTCCGATGAGTCCGCGTCGGTGCTGGAAATGTATGGGCCGGATGTGAAGCGACCCGGGTCGTACGCTGCGAACTGCCTTCTTGCGAGAAGGATGGCTGAGAGAGATGTTCGTTTCATCCAGCTTTTCCACATGGGATGGGACCATCATGGCGGGCTGCCGAATGCCATCCGGGGTCAATGTCGTGATACGGACCAGGCGACGGCGGCCCTGATCACAGATCTCAAGATGCGAGACCTGCTGAAGGATACTCTGATTGTCTGGGGCGGTGAGTTTGGTCGGACCATCTATTCGCAGGGAGGACTCACTCCGGACAACTACGGGCGCGACCATCATCCTCGCTGCTTTACGATGTTGATGGCCGGAGCAGGAATCAAAGGCGGGACGACTTGGGGCGAAACGGACGACTATTGCTACAACATCGTGCGTGATCCCGTGCACGTTCACGACATCAACGCCACAATCCTGCACCTGCTGGGCGTTGATCATACTCGATTGACTTATCGATATCAGGGGCGAGATTTCCGCCTGACGGATATTCATGGAGAGATTGTTCGCGGAGTTCTTTCCTGACCTGAATCTCCCGTGACACTCCTCACCCTTTGACCGACAACAAAAAAGGCGAGCCCCGTTAGAGGCTCGCCTTTGCTTGTTTCAGGATTCGATGTCGAGATCGTTATCGGTAATCAATCTCGATATCGCCGTCTCGCTCAAATTCAACTTCCACACCGCGGTAACGACGGAAGCGGCCATGTCGAGCTGGCACGACATAGGTTCGTGCTGGAAGGATGACTGGTGACGCCACAACTGGAGCAGCAACAACTGGTGCTGCCACGACTGTGGCCGGAACCACTGGTACCATCGGGGCAAAGTAGTGCGTCGAATAGGTCACAGTGCTGACCGGATAGGATGCGACTGTGACTGTTGGAGTCGGAACGATGTACGCCGGTTGGTAGGCGACAACTGGTGCTCCATAGACAACCGGTGGCGCGACGAACGTCCGGTGTGAAAAATAGAAGCGATCACCAGCCATTGCTGACGTGCATACACCGACCAAAATCAACCCAAACGCCATCAAGTGTTTTGTCATTTCATTCTCCTCTGGAATCCGTTTCGATGAGCAGCGAAGAGCCTCCCTGTGCCTGCATGCTTGTGAAATCAGGCGAACTGGGATGAGTTTACCAGGCGTCGATTGCCGTGTGAAGCATGTTGGATTGTGTGATGTTGATTCTGCAGAAATCGAAAGTGACTGGCTCTTTGTGCAGTCATCTTGCCACGGTGTTGGGGGCAGGACCAAGGCGTGAAGTTCAGGAACTGGTTCGGCGAGCGGGGCTCCGGACAAGTGACTTTGCGATCTGAGCGGATTTCGGGGGATGGCGACAGTTCTCCAAAGGCGCCAGTCAATCCTTTGTCGTGCGATCGTCTCTCAGCAAAGTGGCGTGCTGCATCGCGACCTGCTTCACAATCCGGAAAAACCAGGTAAGATTGTTAACTTGGCGATTCCGCATCCTTCGCGCAGTTCGCTGCGAAACAGCTTGCAAGGTGACTGTTTTTCGAGGGTCTCCACCGTCCTGGTCGCCCTAAATCTCCCGGAATCTCCAGAAACTCGTTTGGCAAGTGGGTGCGTTGAGCAACCATTGCCAGCGTGAATGGCGTTCACTGCAATTTGTGTGAAAGAAAGGGCTCTTATGCTTCGAAGTGTGTTCCGGCTTCGCAACTTGACGCTGGCGGCGGCACTTTCCTTGTCAGCAACGACGGTGGCTCAGGAAGGGCAGCCTCAACCCGAATATCCTCCAGCGGCGAAGGTTCTGGAAGGTTTTGAGAAGGTCGTGACGAAGGCGAATATTCGCCCGATGTACACGCTCTACACGCGTGCGAAGGACGGCCAGATGTACGCCGAACTTCCTCGCGATTTCTCGTCAAAGAAGTACTTCATTGCAACGACAGTTGCGAGCGGTGAAGACTACGCCGGACTTCAGGGCGGCGACCTTTATGTCTACTGGCGTCAGTATGACAAGAAGCTGGCTCTGGTGACTCCGAATATCGAAATTCGTGCGACGGGTGACCGTGAAGCGGAAGCTTCCGTGGAACGACTCTTCACTGACCGCATCATCATGGAAGTGCCGATTGTCACCATGGGACCCAATGGTGGCCCGGTCATCGACGTTGATGCAATGCTGTTGAACCCTCGCTACAACATCGGACCAGCACAGTTCAATCCGGCATTCACAATGCAGGGGATTTTCTCGATCAAGACCGCGAAGGCCTTCGAGAACAACGTGGAGATTGCATTTGAAGTTCCGGCGGCTGGCGACGGCACTTTGAAGATTCTGCATTATTCGATCAGCAATATTCCGGATAACACGGGGTATCAGCCTCGTGTTGCAGACACTCGCGTTGGCTTCTTCACAACGTCTTACTCAGACCTTGCGAAGTATGACGACCGTGAGACTCGGATCCGCTACATCAATCGATGGCACCTGGAAAAGGCAGATCCAAAGCTCCAGCTGAGCCCTCCGAAGAACCCGATCGTGTTCTACATTGAACACACGACGCCGGTGCGATATCGCCGCTGGGTTCGAGACGGGATTCTGGCATGGAATACTGCCTTCGAAAAGGTTGGCATTACCAATGCTGTGGAAGTGTACTACCAGGACGCAGCGTCCGGTGCTCACATGGACAAGGATCCTGAAGACGTACAGTACAACTTCGTCCGATGGCTGAATAACGACGTTGGAACGGCCATTGGCCCAAGCCGCGTTCATCCGCTGACTGGCCAGATTCTGGATGCCGACATCATTCTGACCGACGGCTGGATTCGACACTATCGTCAGCAGTTCAATGAAGCACTTCCGAAGATCGCGATGGAAGGTTACGGAGCTGACACGCTGGCATGGCTGGCGGATCATCCGGAATGGGACCCTCGCGTCCGTCTGGCAGCTCCTTCAATGCGAAAGATTGTTCAGGAGAAGATTCAGCGTCAGGCAGCACTGCCTTATGCTGGTCACCCCCTGGCATCTGCTGACAATTCGATTCTGGGCGACGAAGAATTCGACGGTCTGAATCGACACAGTCAGGTCAACGGCTTCTGTATGGCGGCTGAAGGCATGGCGATGGAATTGGCTCTGGCTCGCATGACCTTCGATATTCTGGCTTCCCAGGAAGCGCAGGCTGCTGCTCAGGGTGAGAAGAAGGAAGAAAAGAAGGACGCTCCGAAGGAACAGATGCTGGATGGTATGCCGGAATCGTTTGTCGGGCCGCTGATTGCTCACCTGGTTGCTCATGAAGTTGGTCACACGCTTGGCCTGCGACACAACTTCAAGGCATCAAGTCTTTACACACTCGCTCAGATCAACAGCGATGAAGTGAAGGGCAAGAAGCAATTGGCCGGCTCTGTGATGGACTACATCGGAACCAACATCCGTCTGGATTCCGGAAACACTCAGGGTGACTACTGCATGACCGGCGTAGGTCCATACGACCTCTGGGCCATTGAGTATGGTTACACGTTTGGTGACACCAAGCCGGTTCTGGCTCGAGTTGCTGAACCAGAACTGGTTTACGCGACCGACGAAGACACTGGTGGACCAGACCCGCTGGCTCGCCGTTATGACTTCACAAAGAACCCGCTGGACTTTGCGAATGAGCAGGTCAAGCTGGCGGCGCATCATCGTTCCAAGCTGCTGTCCGACTTTATTAAGGACGGCGACAGCTGGGATCGAGTCCGCTATGGCTATGAAATGATCCTGTCTCTGCAGACTCGTTCGCTGTCGATGATGGCCAACTGGGTCGGCGGTGCTCATGTCAATCGAGACAAGAAGGGCGACCCGAACGGCCGCAAGCCGATCGAAGTTGTTCCTGCGGAAACTCAGCGAGCTGCTCTGAGCTTCGTCGTGAATAACGCATTCAAGGACGAATCATTCGGGCTGACTCCGGAACTTGTCACGGCCATGGGACTGGACAAGTGGTACGACAACCAGGGATCCATGATGGAAGAGTCCACATGGCCAATCCATGACCGTATCATGGGCATTCAGGCCTCGGCTTTGACCAGCCTGATGAATCCAACGACTCTGCGACGTGTCTACGACAACGAATTCCGCACTCCGGCGGATCAGGATTCACTGACCTTGCCAGAACTTCTGAGCACCGTTGCCAATGCTGTCTGGAGTGAGCTGGATGTGAAAGCGGAAGGTCAGTACTCCGCACGCAAGCCTCTGATTTCCAGTCTGCGACGCAACCTGCAGCGTGAACACATGGAGCGTCTGATCGACCTGACTCTGCCAGGTCGTTCTCAGGGACCTGCCGGCAAGACGATCTCCATGCTGGCCGGCGAACAGCTGCGTCAGATCGTGAAGAAAATCGAAGCTGCTCAGGCTGCTTCTGCTGACAAGTTCGATCCGTACACTGCAGCCCACCTGGCTCAGGCCAAGGACCGAATCACGAAGGCTTTGGATGCTGACTACATCCTGAATCCATCCTCAGGTGGTGGTGGTCGTGGTGAGAGCATTATCTTCCTGCGTGAACCAGAAAGTGCCCCAGCGAACCCATAGATTTCGCTGACACTGATCCAAACTGAAGCCCCTGATCGAGTCACTCGGTCAGGGGCTTTTTTCATGTATAGCGAACCCAGGGTGCCAACCCAAGGTGCCATGCACCTGTAGGGTGCCAACCCAAGGTGCCATGCACCTGTAGTTGTAAGTGCAGGTGATAGAACATTTTATGCAACGCCCTGCACGCCGGCTTTGGTCTCTTCTGGCCTGCATGGAATTGGCGGGAACGGACAAATTGCGAAAAGGCTGGAAAGTGATTGAACCAATCGGTGGAGATCTCGACTTCATTATCTGATGCTCAAAGCAGGAGATCACTGGGAGGCAAAATGAAGTTATTTCTGACACTTGCTGACATGTTGCCGTTGCCAATGTTGTTTGCCGGTGGCGTGCTTATTTTTGTGATCTGCGGTATGTTTGTTTCCATCGCTGTGCTTCTGCTTGGTGTCATCAGGCAAAAACGGCGCAGACCGAAGAAACCGGAGGACCAATCATGAAGACGACTCATGTCACAACCAGCGTTGTTGCGTTCCTGTTGTCCGGCGTTTATGCGTTCGCTGATATCTCTGGTGGACCGCTCCCTGCACGAGATACTGTTGGGCAATCCCTGATGTTGATGATTGGCGGTGGACTGATCGTGAGTGCCATCGTGGCCATCACGATCATTCGGCTCCGGAACGCTCGGCAACGGAAAGCGGCAGTGCGAACAGAGGCGAGCCGGTAATCCGTTTTGGGCCACATGTCGGCTCGTTGTGGTTGGGAGTGTCGAAGTGTCGACGAGTGTTGCGGACAATCGCAGTGGGCTCAATGGCCTCGTTTTTGGGGCGTGCGTCCTGTTGTTCATGTTCGTCGCGTCTGCGTTTACGATGGTCGCACCGATTGCTGTGTCTGTCGTCATTGTGTTTCTGTTTGCCGGGCCCCACAACTACGCGGAGGCACGGTACTTTCTGACTCGGTTGCCAGGAAGAATGGGACGACTGAAGCCATTCTTTCTGGTGTCATGCCTTGGCGTGCTGCTTCTGTCGGCCTGTTTTCCACTTCCCGGCCGCCTTCCCGTGTGGATGGGATGGCCCCCGATAGCCTCCGTGTGGCTGATCGGAATCTGGAATACTCTGCTTATCGGCTGGTGCACGACGCTTGTCATCATGCGAAGTCAGCTGCCGCCACGTCACAACTGGGAGTATGCAGCACCTGTCGGCATTGCAGCGATTGGAATCAGCTGGCTTGCTCCCGGAATCCTCCCGTTTATCCTGGTGTATGCTCATCCGCTGATGGGGCTCTGGATTCTGGATCGTGAGTTGAAGGCGAAATCGGTCTCGCTGCAGCGAGTTTTTCGGTGGTGTCTCTGCATGCTTCCCGCCCTTCTGGTTTTGCAGTGGAACGGGACTGGTGCATTGGGGCAACTTGATGTGCTGCCGCTTTCTCCAGGCGTTCGAGATCAGATTCTGCGGCATTCGTCGCTGCCCTTGTTTGCTCCGGATTCCGGACCGCGACTGGTCGCAGTGCATGCCTTTCTGGAACTACTGCACTACGGAGTCTGGCTGATCGCGATTCCTGTTGTGAGTGGCCGAGTTTACTCCGCGGAGTTTGCAACCGTTCCAGTGATGAAGACTTCCTTGCGCACTGCGATTCGGTGGGGCCTGTTATTGTTCGCTCTGGTTGTTGTATTGCTCTGGTTGTTTTTCCTTGCGGACTATCGAACGACGAGGGACCTCTATTTCACTGTTGCAACGATCCACGTTCTGGCGGAGATTCCCTTTCTGCTGCGATTGTTGTAGGGCTGCGGAATCGGGCCTGGCCTCCTTGAATGGTGCAGTCGACATGCTGATCGGAACACTCGGCTTCCTGGTGTTTGGCTATCTGCTGACCGTCCTGATTGAAATCCCGATCCTTGTTGTTGGCTTCGGCAGGAAGTATCCGACTTCAGAAACGTTCGTCAACGGGATATTGCTGACGGGAGTGACATATCCTGTCGTCGTTATGGTCCTGCCGGGATTGTTTCGCGCGACAGGCAGTGACAGCCGCCTGATGTATCTGGCAATTGCAGAGACGTTTGCTCCGGTCGCTGAGGTGCTGTTCTTTCGTTATTTGACCGACACACGGCTTTGGCGAAGGCTGGACCGCGACGCGGTGGTCATCGTTGTTGCCAATCTGGTTTCCTTCCTGATGGGTGAAGCTGGATTGAGTCGATGGTTGAGCACCATGGTGGGGAATTCGTGACGGCGTGAATTTCAGTCGCCGTCAGACATCAAAAGACTGCCCGAACTGCGGGATGACGGGCGGCAGGTCGGACGCTTCTTCTGCAATTTTTGCAAGAGCATTGGCGGACTTTGATTCGCCATGAACAATAAAGACCTGTTCAGCGCCGCCTTGTTTTTGAAGTTCGTTGAACCACCACTGGAAGTCTGATGCATCCGCGTGAGCTGACAGCCCATTCACAATTTCGACGCGAGCATTCAGGGGCAGCGTCCTTCCGAGGATTCTGAGTTCCTGCCGCTTTTCCACGATCCGCCGCCCCAGTGTATGTTCTGCCTGAAAACCGATGATCATGATAGCATTGCGTTCGTCACTGACCGCATGCCTAAGATGATGCACGACTCGACCGTTTTCGCACATTCCGCCGGCCGCGATGATGACCATCGGTCCTTCGCGGCGATTCAACGCCATGCTTTCGTCCTGAGACTGCACGTAGGTGAGTCCTTCGAAGTCAAACACGTCATCATCGTGTCGGAGTGTTTCCTGGACGTCACTGTCCATGTCACGAGTATGTTCGCGGTGAACGTCTGTCAGTCGAATGGCAAGCGGGCTGTCGATGAAGACGGGGACTCGGCACATCGCATCTTCATTTCGGAGTTCGTTCAGCAGGTAGACCAGCATTTGAGTTCTACCCAGGCTGAATGCCGGAATGATGACACGGCCGCCACGGCGGGAAGCTTCACAGATGACTCGCTGAAGTTCCGCCTTCACGTCCGAAGTGTCAGGGTGAATTCGGTCGCCATAGGTTGATTCGCAGATCAATACATCGCATCGGCCAACGGTTTCCGGGTCCATCAGGATGGGCTGATGACGTCGACCGAGGTCGCCAGTGAAGATCACGCGTTTCCATTCCGGTCCGTCCTGAATCTCCAGTTCGACGATGGAAGCCCCAAGGATGTGACCGGCGTGATGGAGTCGCAGTCTGACGCCGTCGAGGATTTCGTCCCATTCATGGAACGGCACTGCTTCGAAGAGTTTCGCCGCATGGCGAGCATCCTCTTCGGTGTAGAGTGGCTTTGGTTCATGATGCTCGCCTTTGAACCGCTTTTTGCGCTCGTATCGCGCATCTTCTTCCTGAATCTTCGCACTGTCGCGCATCATGATGGATGCGATATCGGCAGTCGCCGGGCTGGAAAAAATGGGGCCTCGAAAGCCTGCTTTGTAGAGCCCCGGAAGGTTTCCGCAGTGGTCGATGTGAGCATGAGAGAGGATGACCGCATCCAGTTTGGACGGACGGCAGCGGAAATGCTGGTTTTTTGGCAAAGTGTCTTCTTCGCGGCCCTGAAACAGGCCACAGTCCAGCAGAATTCGGACCGAGTCTGTTTCGATCAGATGCTGGCTGCCGGTGACTTCCCCTGCGGCACCTAGGAATGTGAGCTTCATAGCGAGCTTTCAAGTCGTGGGAGGTGGCGAAAGTCTGTTGATTTTTCCAGCCAATTGACTCGTTTTGGCCTCATTGTCTGGACGAATGAACAGAACCTGGCGAAAATGTCTGGAATTCGGCGAAAAACCAGCGAACATCCGGTGCCTTCCATGTTGTAGAGTGACACACGGACTAATGCGAGTCTCGTGGAATCAGGAGTGAATAAAGATGCTCTTCAAAAATCCAATCCTTCGCAGTGTTCGAACCAGTCTGCTTTTGGCTGGAATCGGAATGCTTGGGTTGTCGTGGACATCTGCAGTACAGGCAGACGAGGCCACTAAAGCAGAAACAAAAGAGGCGGGCCAGGAAGTGCCTCTGGCTGAATACATCGATCAACAGATTCGTCAGGGCTGGACTGACAACGAAATCACTCCGTCGCCAGTGGCAACTGATGAAGAGTGGGTTCGTCGAGTCTATCTGGATCTTTGCGGTCGCATTCCAACTCTGACCGAAGTGAAGACCTTCCTTGAGGACAAGAATCCTCGTAAGAAGGCAGTGCTGATTGATTCTCTTCTGGAGAATGAGGACTACGTTCGGAACTTCACAACGATCTGGACGAACAACTCGATCGGCCGCGGCACTCCACAGCGAGTTAGCCGAACTGGCATGGAAAAGTTCTATCGCGAAGCGTTTGCGAAGAATCGTCCCTGGGATGAGATTGTTGTTGACATCGTCACGGCGTCTGGTCACTACGAAGAAAACGGAGCGGTCAACTACATTCTTGCTCAGATGCAGAATCAGGATGAAGGCGTCCAGTTGACTGCAATGACGACTCGCCTGTTTCTGGGTCTTCAGGTTCAGTGTACTCAGTGTCACAACCATCCATTCAACAAGTGGCAGCAGGATCAGTTCTGGGAGTTCAATAGTTTCTTTCGACAGGTGGACAAGAGAGATCATCGCAAGTTGGATCCGAAGACCGGTCGGCAGGTAGACGATTACTCAGAGGTGGTTTGGCAGGAATTCACCGGCCCGGTCTATTACGAAAAGCGAAGCGGGATGATGCAGGTTGCGTTTCCTCGCTTTCAGGGGCACGAAGTTGATCCAGGTCCAGGGGTTGATCGACGAGCAGAACTCGCAAAGCTGATTGTTCAGCCGATCGGAGATGAACCTCCTCAGTTGGCTCAGGCAATGGTCAATCGAACCTGGGCTCATTTCTTCGGCTACGGGTTTACTCGCCCTGTTGACGACATGGGCCCTCACAATCCGCCAAGTCATCCCGAATTGCTGGCTCGGCTGGCGCGGGAGTTTGCTGGAACGAAGTACAACGTGAAGGAACTGGTTCGCTGGATCGTGAATTCCGAAGCCTACGGTCTCAGCAGTCAGTTTGGCGACAAGAACAAAATCGATGATCCTGCCGCAGGTGAAATGCCACTGTTCAGTCACATGTATCTGAAGTCGATGCAGGCAGAACAGTTGTATGACTCGCTGATCGTGGCCAGCAATGCTCACCAGTCAGGAAACGGAAACTGGAGTGCTCAGGAGGAGCAGCGACGACGCTGGATGCAGCAGTTCATCGTGGCGTTCAATAATGATGAGAATGATGAGTCAACGACCTTCAATGGCACGATTCCTCAGGCTCTGATGATGATGAACAGCGAGTTGATCGACAAAGCGTGCAGTCTGGAACGTGGCAGCTTCCTGTTTGAGGAAATGTCAAAGCCAGGTCCGGAAGCTCAGAAGATCAATGACCTGTTCCTTGCGGCTCTGAGTCGTAAGCCAACCAAGACGGAAATCACAAAGTTTCAGAAGGCTCTGGCAACCTATAAGCAAAACAAGCTCAATGGATATCAGGACCTGTTCTGGGCTCTGTTGAATTCGAACGAGTTCGTGTTCATCCACTAATAGCGGCTGAGATGCCAAAGCGAACGGGCCATCAGGCTCTTGATTGAATCTTCACCAACCTTTCAGCGTTCGAATGTCTGAACGCAATTTCTAACCGGGAGTTTCACATGTCACTCTGGAATAACTACGGAATGAACCGCCGACATTTCATGCAGCATCTGGCGACGGCGGCGGCGACCGTCCCGGCGATGAATTTTCTGTCTCATGTTCAGGCAAATGCAGACGTTTTGAAGTCCAATCAGAAGGCCTGCATCCTGATGTGGATGGGCGGTGGTCCTCCAACGATCGACATTTGGGACCTGAAGCCGGAATCCAAGAACGGTGGCGAATTCAAGCCGATTGATACGGCTGCATCTGGCGTGCAGATTTCCGAGCATATGCCGGAAACCGCAAAGGTGTTCGGTGATCTGTCTCTGATTCGATCCATGAGCACTCGTGAGGCTGACCACAATCGTGGCCGTTACTACATGCAGACTGCTTACGTGCCAAATCCAACGGTCGTTCATCCGACCTTCGGTTCAGTGGTCAGCTACGAAATCGGACGAAATCGCAAGGCTCTGGAAATTCCAGCGTTCATTTCAATCGACGGTGGCGCTGGTCAGGCCGGATTCCTCGGAATGACGCATGCACCATTCGTCGTCGACAACACGGGACGCATTCGAAATGAGCCTTCACAGGAAGCCAAAAACCGTCTGCCAGCTCGTTTGACGATGCTGGAAGAGATCGAATCCGGCTTCATGCAGTCTCGCCGAGGCGAACTGCCGACCGCCCATAAGGACGTTTACAAGAATGCTGTGAACCTGATGACATCTCGTCAGATGGCAGCATTCGACGTTGCCAAGGCGGATCAGGCACTCGGACTGGAAATGGAATCCGACGCGACTCGCGATGCTTACGGTCGTAACCCATTTGGTCAGGGTCTGTTGATGGCCCGCCGGCTGGTTCAGGTTGGGGTTCCATTTGTGGAAGTCAATATGGGCGGTTGGGACCTTCACGCCGGGGTGTTTGATACCCTGAAGAATCAGCGCCTGCCACAGCTCGATAAGGGTATTGCAGCGATCACCGCGGACCTGAAGCAGCGCGGAATGCTGGACAATACCGTGTTGGTGTGGATGGGCGAATTCGGTCGTACTCCTCGAATCAACCAGGACGTCGGTCGCGACCACTGGGCAGCCTCATGGACTGTCATGATGGGTGGCGGCGGCATGAAGAATGGCCAGGCCGTTGGTGCAACCGACAAGGACGGCGTTCAGATTGCTGACGGCAGCAAGGCATACCTGCCAGGCGACATCTGGGCAACAGTGGCACAGGCAATGGGTATTCCGGTCAACACCGTACATACTTCAAAGCGTGGTCGCCCAATGAAGCTGGCAAACGGCGGCACGCCAATCCAGGAACTGATCGGCTAATTGCTGGTAAGTCCTGTTTTGGCCGACGAGTCAGTGAACCTGAAGTCTCACTGAAGCCAGAAGTTTAGGGATGGCCGAGACTGGAATGTCCGTCGATTTGAGTACGGACGTTCTTCTCTCGGCCAGTTTTTCGTCAGGAGGGGAGGCGAGTATGGCAGTGGACAATGCAGACCGCAGACCTCCGGAGAGTGACAAAGCACCTTCCGGACCGAATGAAGAGTTTGTCCGGCTGTTCACCCAGTCTCAGCGTTCCCTCTACCTGTTCATTCTGCCGCTTGTTCACACGGCTGCTGATGCCGAAGAAGTTCTTCAGGAAACAAATGTTGTTGTGCTGAGCAAGTGGAGTCAGTTTCAGCCAGGAACCAACTTTATCGCGTGGTGCCGGGCGATTGCTCGCCTTGAAGTGTTTCGGTTTCGACGTCGTAATTTTCACAGACTGCAGTTGCTGGACGATGATGTCATGAATCTGCTTGCAGAAGACATCGAGGAAGATCCCGTGGACCACGAACAGCAGCGTCGTGCGCTGGGGGACTGTCTTGAAAAACTGCGTGAGTCGGACAAGGATCTGATCCGTCGTCGTTACGCTGACGGATCCACAGGCGACGACGTTGCTCATCAGCTTGGACGTCCTGCAAATTCTGTTTATCAATCACTTGGAAGAGTCCGCAGAACTCTGCTGGAGTGCATTCGCCGTCGGATGGCGGCTGGAGGTGCAACATGACGGCGGAGAATGAAGAACTTCTGTTTCTTGCCAGTCTGTGGTGTGATTCCACGCTGACAGAGTTACAAAAGGATCGACTGCAGGCCTTGCTTCGCAGCGATACGCAATTGCGCCGTGTCTTTATCGAACTGGTTCAGCTGCATGGCCAGCTGAACTGGGACGCCGGAATGCTCGCCGGGACTTTGATTCCACTACGGGAACGGCAGGCAGAAGCGGTTGCTGCCTCGGGAGATGCGGCAGGCTCACTGCCTCGACCGTTGAACCATCCTGTTCGCCCCTCGCGACCCGGTCGTGCGCTTCTGACGACAATGCGATGGTCGGCACTTGCGGCGATTGTCCTGCTTGCGGTCACCGTTGTTGTCTTTCGTCGTCCTCCGGTTGCTCCTCAGAACGTTGCAGGGGTGCAGCCACCGCTGGCACAGCAGCAGTCTGTCGAGCCGGGCGATGCTCAGACGGAACCCATTCGCCCAATTCAGCTGAATGGACTAACTAAGGCGCCGGTGGACAATACGCAATCGACAGACGTGCCTCTCCCACCGGATCAGCAGGCTGTTGCTCAGGCTGGTCCGACGGAAACGTCAAAGGTTCTGGATGATGATGAAGTTGTTGCTGGCATCGATCAGCTGATCAGCATTGCATGGGATGAAAATCGGGTTGTGCCGGCCTCCGCAGCGGACGAACATGAATGGGTTCGACGCACCTACCTGTCGTTGACCGGGCGAATTCCGACACTGGAAGAGGCTACCGGTTATTCAAATTCAACTCAGCGGGATAAACGATCGGCGTTGATCCGCACGCTGGTCAGTGATCCACGGACTGCTGAAAATCTCTCGGTTGTCTGGACCAATCTTCTCATCGGCCGGTCAAATCCGCGGCAGGTCGATGAAGAATCGCTGTACCGATTCCTCTACGATCGATTTTCGACGAATCATTCATGGATGGATACGGTTGGGGAACTCATCGCTGCGGAAGGTCGAAGCGATCAAAATGGAGCAACGAACTTTCTGCTGGCACATTTGAACGATCAGGCGACGCCTGCAACGGCAGTTACAGCTCGATTGTTTCTGGGGCGTCAGGTGCACTGCACTCAATGCCACGATCATCCATTCGCAAAGGAACGCCACCAGGAGGAATTCTGGAGTTTGAATGCGTTCTTTAAGCAGGCCTCCAGGGAAATTGTCCAGACAGCAAAGGAAGCAAAAGGCAGAGCGATCTGGTCGTTGCAGGACAGCGGGTCACCAGGCATGACATTCTTTGAAGATCGCCGTGGCAAACAGCAGGCAGTCATGCCCGAGTTCGCCGGCCATACAGTCCTGACATCGGTTCGTTCTCGTCGGGCAGAACTGGTGCAAATACTGGCAGCCGACAGTGAGCATCAGGTTGCACGGGCGATGGTCAATCGTACCTGGGCGATGTTCTTTGGATATGGCTTCACCAACCCAATTGACGACATCGGTCCACATAATCCGACAAGCCATCCTGAGTTGTTTGATTTCCTGACTCAGTCATTCGTCGAGTCGAATTATGACCTCCATCGCCTGATGTACTGGATTTCGATGACTCAGGCGTTTGGCCTGTCGAGTGTACAGGAAGAGAAGTTTGCTGCGATCGACGACCCGCAGGAAGGCGGCGTACCTCTGTTTTCGCGCGCTTATCCTCGACCAATGGGACCGGAGCAGGTCTACGATTCGATCCGAATTGCAATTCGCTCGGTGTCCAACAAGCCCATTGATTCATCTGTCGGCACGATTCACCGCCGCGAGTGGGTGGAACAGTTCGTTCGGTCGTACGGCACGGACGAAAACGATGAATCACTCGCCTTCGACAGCAACATTTCTCAGGCTCTTTTACTGATGAATGGCAATGATCTCCAGAATTCGATTGCGGCGGCTTCAAACGAAGTAGCTCGCTCGCTGACGGATGAATCGGGAGCCGTGGTGGAATCTCTGCGTCGGCTTGCCATGGCAACGCTGAATCGCGAACCGACGGAGAAGGAGGAACGTGTGTTCCGAAATCGGTATCGCTCACTGATTCGCAACCTCCCGCCTGCGGACGCGATGAAGACTGCGACGGAGGATATGCTCTGGGCTTATCTCAACAGCAGCGAGTTTTCATCACTGCATTAATCCGGTCTCAAGAGGTCTGGTGCTCGTCAATGACGAACTGGACGATCGCTGCCTGTGGCAGTTTGCATTCAGGAAACCGCAATGGCGAAAGCGACACCTGGGTATTCCGGCACACCGCTGGCAAAGAAACTTGGGATTTGTGCCAACGCGAGCATCTGTCTGGTTGAGGCTCCTGCCGACTACAAGACCTGGCTGGAACCACTTCCAGAAGGCGTGAAGTTCACGAAGCGGGAATCAAAGAGCAGCGACCTGGTACATTGCTTCGTGACGGACCGTGCTGAGTTGGAGAAGCTGCTAACTCGTTTGAGACGTTCATTGAGGGACGATGCGGCGGTCTGGGTGTCGTGGCCGAAAAAGTCCTCCAAAGTGCCGACTGATATCACTGAGGACGTCATTCGGGAAGTTGCACTTCCGCTGGGATTTGTTGACATTAAGGTCTGCGCCGTGACTGAAGTCTGGTCAGGGTTGAAGGTTGTCGTCCGCAAAGAACTCCGAGGCTCCTGAGTACTCAGAAACCGACAACTGCACTCACCCGTGCAAATCGAACAGCAGCTGTTTGACAACCCCCATCCAGCGTGTGTAAAAACAGGGGAGATAGACGGGTTGCGACAGGGATTCCGGAGGATTCACCTGGGAGAACTGACCGTCTCAACGACTTTTTCAGGCTGACAGGATCTGCCATGAAACGCGTGTTCCACGGAATGTTGCTGGCCTTTGGATTGCTGGTATCTGCCAACAGTGCTCAGGCATGCTGTCTTTGGCCGTTTGGCGGCTGGTATGGAGCCGGGTATCCATCATATGGTTATCCCGGATATGGTTACGGCTACACTGCTGGTTATCCTATGTTTGGAACTCCGGTGTACTCTGCAAGCTATGGTGGTGCATGCTGTGCGCCTGCCTGCTGCTGCGATCCATGCTGTGGTGGAAGTTGTGCATCCGGTTCCTGCGGTGCCTCCACAACAAACTCAAATAGTCTGAAGCCAACTACCGATCCAAATTTCCGTGACAAGGATCCCGCGGATTACGATCGAAGCACTGATCCACTCCTGAACCGTCGACGAACGACGGACCCTGTGGATCAGGATCCAGTGGATGAACCGCTGCCGAATCGGCGTCGAACATTGGATCCTGTGGAACCGGACCCGGCAAAGCAGGATGACTTCAATTCCGGAAATGGTGCAAATCCTCAGCTTGGCAATGACGGCAACATGTTCCAGAACAAGCCTGCCGTTCCGGAATTGAACGACGTCCCAGCCGCCGATCCTAAAGCCCCGGCTGAACAGGACATGTTCCTTCCGGAAGAGAAGGCTGCTGAGCCTCAGGCGAGCCTGCCCGGTCGTACTGTGATTGCGGAACGATCAAGCGGTATGGATGAAGTGATTCAGCCACGACGCCTTGCATCGCGTTCAGTTCCGGCTCGTCGATCTGCGACAACGGTTGCGGGCACAAAGCAGGAGAACTCGATTCCGGTTCGCTGGATCTCTTTGCCGATGCCTGAAGGAAACGTACGGCTGTAATGGCAGCCGTTCGATCGCATGTTTCTATGGCTGTGTCTGCTCGACACAGCTTTTTTTTTGCCCTGTATCACGTCTTCAGCAGTGATGTCTAAAGGCGCTGGCAGCCACGATATTCGACACTCTCTGGATGGCCGTCTGGCTTCTTTCGAACGGCTGGTTCGTCAGAATCACGCACCAGCGAGACGACGTGCGATCGACCCACATCAGCGTGCCTGTTGCTCCCCAGTGTCCAAACGCGGACGAAGATAGGAAGTCGCTGAAGCAGCCCGAATGATCGGGCCAGTTCAGTCTCCAGCCGAATCCCCACGGCCGCCGTTTTCGATCTGTTTCCGGCAGGTTCGACATTCGAATTGTCTGGTTGCGAGTGCAGGCGATGGCGACGGCGGGAGAAATGATGGACTGTCCTTTCTCGTTTTGCCCATTGCAGAGCAGGCACTGCAGCAGGCGACCGAGGTTCTTTCCTGTGGAAATCATCCCGCCCCAGGGCGCGCCGAGCTTTCGCCAGTAGGCACTGTTCCAGTTCCAGTCAGGCGCATTGGCCTGCCATTCCGGAAGTTCGCACGGAACGACAGTTGGCATCAGTTCGGAGCATGCTTTGTCAGGCAGACCAAGCCATGAGTCTTTCATTCCCAATGGTTCGAAGAGTCGGGATTGAAGAATTTCTGCGCAGGACTGGTTCAGTCGTTGTTCCATGATCGCTGCAAGTAACGCAAATCCCATGCTGCAATAACTGGTGGCTGTTCCTGGCACGAACGCCGGTTCCTGAGCATTCGTTCCGGCCACGAATTCTGCGAGCCCTGCATGACTGGCGCGAAGTTCGTTGTTATTGGGGAGCATGTCGGGAAGACCGGAAGAATGCGTCAGCAGGTGCCGCAGTGTGATTGTGCGGTGAGACCCTCGATGAAAGCCTGGAAGAAAATTTCGCACGGGTTCGTTCAGGTAAAAGTGACCCTCCGAAGCAAGCTGCACAAACATCGTCGCGACCACAGACTTTGTCAGGGACGCGATCAGGTATCGACGTGCTGCTGCCGTCGATTCCAGCGGGTCAGCAGTCCCGCCGGAACATTCAAGGAAGCAGCCTAGTTCGTCACCAGCAAACACATCCGCAAATTGAATGTCATGCTGCCGAAAAATCTCAGTGATCACTCTGATCGTTGTCACGTCAGATAGTCCTTTCGCGACTCAATCCGTTGCTACGACTTTGCCTTCATCGATGCATCAACGCAGCTGGCAACAACCAGGTCTCCAACCACGTTCACCATTGTTCGCGACATGTCCAGAATGCGGTCGACACCGAGAATGATGGCGATGCCATCTGCCGGAACACCCACTGATTTCAAAACGACGATGATGAGCGGAATCGAGCCACCAGGCACTCCAGCAGTGCCAACCCCCGCAAGGACTGACATGAGAACCACTGTGATCTGCTGATTGATGCTGAGGTCAATTCCAAAGACCTGAGCCAGAAACAGAACAACGATGCCCTCGAAAAGAGCCGTTCCGTTCTGGTTTCCGGTCGCACCAACAGTCAGAACAAAGTTCGCCGTTTCGGGCGTCAGCTTCAGTTCCTCATGCGCTACTTTCAGAGACGTCGAAAGCGTGGCGCTGGACGATGACGTGCTGAAAGCGACAAACATTGCGTCCGAGACCTTGCGGAAGAATGTCAGCGGAGACATCTTGCCAAAGAGCGCGATGATCGCCGAATAAACCACAATCAGATGAATCAGCAGGCCACCGATCACGACCGCCACAAACACGATCAGCGCTTTCAGGATGTCCGTTCCCATCGTGGCTGTAACGCCGAAGACCAGGCAGCCGGCACCGAACGGGGCCAGTTTCAGCGCCCAGCCGATGATCGTCATGGAGATCTCATACATGCCTCGTAAAGTTCCCACCAGCGTGGAACAGTCATCCGGCTTCACCGTGGCCGCGATGCCAGCAAGGAGTGCAAAGAACATGACGGCCAGCATGCCGTTGCCTTTGGACGAACCATCGACGGCTCCTGCCATTTCCTGAATCGGGTTTTCAGGCAGCAGATCGACCAGCGTCTGGCCCAGTGTTTTTGACGCATCGGCTTTGGCTACGCCTTCACTGGCTTTTTCCGAGTACTTTGCAATCAGAGTGGCTTCCGTTTCCTTCGAAAGCGACTTGCCGGGCTTTACGACATTGACCAGTGTCACACCGATCATCACTGCAGAAAACGAGAGCACCCCGGTGAAGAGCAAAGTCATCAGTCCAATGCGACCCAGTCGGCGAAGGTCACCGACGTCCACGACCGCAAGAAACAGTGCGGAGAACACCAACGGCAGAACAACCATCTGCATCAGTCGGAGGAACAGCTTTCCAATTGGTTCGGTGAAGGCAATCAGGTTCATGACAGCGGCTTCACCGGATCCTCCACCGGCTTTTACGGAGTGTGCCACCAGCCCGCAGCAAATGCCTGCGATGAGTCCTACCAGAATCCAGATGTGTCCCCCGGATCGCTTTTTCCCAGGTGCTGCCTGACTGTCTGCCATGGACGATCTCCTTCAGTTGGTTTCGAAGACGGGAGTTTACGGATCGAATCGTTCTCGCCAATGAACCAGGCACGCAAGGTGGCTCGGTTTTTTGTGATAAGCCAGGGCAACGGTCGAGTTGCTGAGGCAGATTTGCTACTTTTTCGATCAACCGATTATTTACCGCATCGCCTGGATCCTCCGGGCCAGCGGCTACAGCGAGTGTGTCTTTTGAGCAAGTCAGCGAGTCCGATGGTGCTCCTTCAAAGCGAAATTCCTGGTATCCCCGTTCGTCGTGGCAAGGTGCGCGATGTCTATGACTTCGGCGACCGATTGTTGTTTGTGGCCACGGACCGAATTAGTGCGTTCGACTACATTCTGCCGAACGGAATTCCACGCAAAGGCGAAGTACTGACTCGAATCAGCCGATTTTGGTTCAGCCTCCTGGGGGTCGATCATCACCTGCTGTCGGATGAGATTACATCGCTTCCGCTGCCGGCTGGCACCGATGTGGAATCGCTTCGCCCCCGCAGCATGGTTGTCATGAAGACACAGGTGGTGCCCATTGAGTGCGTGGCGCGAGGGTACCTGTCGGGCTCCGGCTGGAAAGAGTATCAGAAGTCATCGACGGTTTGCGGAATTCCACTTCCCGCGGGCCTTGTGGAAAGCAGCCGGTTGCCAGCACCGATTTTCACTCCGGCCACCAAGGCGGAATCAGGACACGACGAGAATATCTCGTTTGAACAAACGTCCGGCATCATTGGGCCCGAGCTCTCCGAGACGCTAAGGTCGCTGACCCTGAAGATCTACGGCAGGGGATGTGAACATGCCGCGACGCGAGGCATCATCATCGCTGACACCAAGTTTGAATTTGGCCTTCGCGAAGGCAGGGTGATCCTGATCGATGAAGTCATGACACCAGACAGCTCTCGCTTTTGGCCGGCAAATGACTGGCAGCCAGGCCGAGGGCAGGCGTCGTTCGATAAACAGTTCGTGCGAGACTGGCTGGAACGATCCGGCTGGGACAAGAATAGTCCGCCGCCGTCGCTTCCCGATGAGGTAGTTCGCAGAACTTCCGAACGATACATCGAAGCCTTTGAGATCCTGACGGGGCAGGCGTTCTGAGTTGCTGGTTCTTGGTTCGTAGGTCTTGGTTCGTTGTTTCGTTTGTTATTTGTAAATGGCGGATTGGCCAGCGAATTACTGAGGCGTTGCGGTTTCCTGAACGTCGCTGATGTCCGAAAGCGAAAACGCAACGTCGATCAGCGTGGTCACTCCGTTGCCAGAGTCAACATTCACTCCTTTGCGAAATTGAACTCGCCACGAAGCCGTTGTGTCCGACGATCCCACAAGAGCCGGCAGCATTTCCTCGCTCGCGACGAATGTCAGAAGTTCCTCTCCTGGTGCAATCAGCTTGCCGCTGTTCTGCCCGGTCAGCACAAAGTTGCTGTCTGAAGATTGAAGGAAATTCAGGACACGAGCCTTCTCGTCACCCTTGTTGAGACGAAGAAAGGAATTGACTTGAGCACTTTCGTCGACGGCAAGCTGCGGAAAACGGCTGGACATCAGGTCCGCATCAAACGGCGCAAATGCATATCCTTCGGCGACATTTTTGAACTGAAGCCACAATCTCAGAACGGGCTCTGTCGCAAGATCCGGGGCAGCTGTCGCGGTACGGAATTCTTCAAAGGTCAACGGCTCCCGCGTGACCTTCACCGGAGTCACAACGACGTCACCATAGCGCCTTGATTCACCAAGCTTCAGCACATGGCCGTCAGGCAAGGCTGCATTTTCAGGGACTCGCTTGAATTCATTGGGAGCCAGCGGCTTGATGTCAGGCAGGCTTTCGAGCGGGTGTGTTCCGAAGAGATTGACTTTGCCGGTCAAAAACAGAAACAGGAGTATCATTGTCACGGCGACCGCATAGCCCGTCAGTACCGCTGACGGCTGGCGCGACGATCTGGTCAGCGACATTGCGGATTCGTTTGGCGCGGAAAAGCTGCGGCCCGATTCTCTGTCGGCCGTCGTGGTTTCTCCCGTTGTTTCCCTCGACTTGACGCGATTTGCAGGCGATACGGCGTTTGCAGTGGCGGATGTAATGTGATTCTCTGCCGCAACCGGTGAAGGCTGTGTGACACTGGAAGTCGACTTTGCCGAACTCGCTGCTTCCGTAATCGTCACTGATGCAGGATGCTCCTGATCGTTACCAGGCGGGAGCATGTAGGGAACCGTGTTGCCCGCAACGACATTTGAGAAATCGGGAGGAGCTGCGGCAGTATCCGTTGGAAGGGTTTCAGAATCCTGCTGCAGGAACTGAAAGTCCTGTGGAACATCGTCGTCCTGAGATCTCTTTGCCATTGCCTTACCCCGTCGTTCTCTACCCTGAATTCCAAGTGCGTCAGGATGCGACACCAGCGCTTCGGTGTCAACCACGTACTGCTCGTTACAAACCAGGTATTCACGGTTAGTAGATCGCGGGCGGAGGATCCTGACTTCCGTCTGCATGCAGAAAGCGGAAGTCACAGCCTTCATGGGCCTGCGTCGTTTCGTCCAGGTACAGCTTTCCGTATCCTCGGCTGAACGACGGCTTTGGTGCCACCCAGTTTGCTCGACGCTTCGCCATTTCGACGTCCGTTACGTCAAGAGTCAGCTTTCTTCCCGCGACATCCAGTGTGATCATGTCGCCGTCCTGAACAAACGCAAGAGGGCCGCCAACGTACGATTCCGGAGCGACATGCAGCACACAGGCTCCGTAACTGGTGCCGCTCATGCGAGCATCACTGATGCGCACCATGTCACGAACACCCTGCTGCAGAAGATACTTCGGAATCGGCAACATGCCCCATTCCGGAATTCCCGGCGCGCCGAGCGGACCGGCATTCTGCAGGACGATGACATGGTCCTTTGTCAGCTTCAGAGACGGATCATCGATGCGGGCTTTCAGGTCGGGATAGTTCTTGAAGACCGCCGCCGGGCCTCGATGCTGCAGAAGATGTGATTCCGCGGCTGCTGGTTTGATCACGCAGCCATCCGGAGCAAGATTGCCTCGCAGCACAGCAAGGCTTCCCGTCTGACAGACGGGATTGGCTCGACGGCGAATGACATCTTCATTCCAGATCGCCGTGTCCTGCAGAGCAGCACGCAATGGCTGCAGCTCGACGGTTTCTGCATCGAGATGAAGCAGATCGGAGATCTCGTTCAGCAGAGCATTCAAGCCGCCCGCATCAAAAAAGTCGGCCATCACATACTTGCCGGTCGGACGAAGGTTGGCCAGCACCGGGGTCTTGTGTGAGATCCGATCGAAGTCTTCCAGAGCGACGGGCACCTGAGCACGCCCGGCCATGGCCATCAGGTGAACGATCGCATTCGTCGATCCTCCGATGGCCATCAGCGTCGTGATCGCATTTTCGAAAGCGTCCCGCGTCATGATTTCCGAAGGACGAATGTTCTTCCACGCCAGCTCCACTGCGGCTCGTCCGGTGGCGGCTGCCATTCGAGCGTGTCCGGAATGAGTCGCCGGCAGAGAACTAGCTCCGGCCAGAGTCATCCCCATGACTTCTGCCAGGGCTGTCATCGTGGATGCGGTGCCCATGGTCATGCAGTGGCCAGGTGATGCGGCGATATGATCTTCCAGCTGACACCACGCTTCGCACGACAGCCGGCCGGCCCCGCGTTCCGCCCAAAAACGCCAGACGTCCGTTCCGCTCGCAAGCTGTTCGCCATGCCACGACGTGCGGTTCATTGGTCCGCCTGGCATGACGATTGAAGGCACGTCCGCGCTGAGTGCTCCCATCAGCAATGCCGGTGTTGTCTTGTCACAGCCGCTCATCAGCACGGCCGCATCGATCGGATAGGTTCGCAAAACCTCTTCTGCTTCCATCGCAAGGAAGTTGCGATAGTACATCGATGTCGGCTTCATGAAGGTTTCGCTGAGCCCCATCACGGGAATCTCAACGGGGAATCCGCCAGCCTGCCAGATCCCGCGTTTGATGTCTTCCGCTCGCTGGCGAAAATGAGCATGGCAGGAGATCAGGTCGTTCCATGTGTTCAGAATTCCGATGACCGGCTTGCCGCGGAATTCGTCTGTCCCGAATCCGGCCTGCTTCTGACGCGATCGATGACCAAAGGAACGCAGATCATCCGGTCCCAGATACCGATGACTTTTGAGTGCTTCCGGTGCCAGCCTCTGACGATCATTCAGACTCATTCGCGATCACTTCTGCCAAGATTTCTGAACACTGCAAACTGAACACTGAAAACTGAAAACTCTTCCTAAGCCATAATGCCCGGCACAAGGTTCCCGTGAATATCCGTCAGGCGGTAATCACGGCCCTGAAATCGATAGGTCAGGCGAGTATGTTCGAGACCCAGCAAGTGCAGGAGCGTCGCATTCAGGTCATGAACGTGAACCGGATTTTCCGCAACATTGAAGCCCAGTTCATCGGTTGAACCGTAAGTTGTTCCTGCCTTCGTTCCGCCGCCCGCCAGCCACAGGCTGAAGCAGCGATTGTGATGGTCGCGGCCGTCATTGCCGCCCTGAACCATCGGCGTTCGCCCAAACTCCCCGCCCCAGATCACCAGAGTATCCTGCAACAGTCCTCGTTCCTTCAGGTCCGCAATCAAAGCCGCACTGGCCTGATCGGTGTCGACGCAGTTCTGCTTCACGCCACCGGTCAGATTGCCGTGCTGGTCCCACGCTTCGTGGAAGAGCTGGACAAAGCGAACACCTCGTTCGACCAGGCGTCGAGCCAGCAAACAATTGCGAGCGAAATTGGCTTCGTTCGGATCCTTTATCCCGTACTTGTCGAGCGTCTCTTTCGTTTCGCCGCCGATGTTCATCAGCTCCGGAGCGCTGGACTGAAGCCGATAGGCCATCTCGTAGCTTTGAATCCGTGCGGCAATTTCCGGATCACCAGAGGACTGCAGCGAGAGTTCATTCAGCTTGCGAAGAGCATCCAGGGAGGCTCGCTGAGTTTCATCGTCCACACCGGCCGGGTTGGAAAGATACAGGACCGGATCGCCTTTGCTTCGGAATGGAATTCCACCGTACATCGTCGGCAAAAAGCCACAACCATAGTTGCTCGCCCCGCCACTTGTTCCCTTCGCGCTGGTGAGGACGACAAAACCTGGTAAATCCTGAGACTCACTGCCCAGTCCGTACAATGTCCATGAACCAAAGCTGGGACGACCGAACTGCTGTGATCCCGTATTCATCAGAATCTGTGCCGGAGCATGATTGACGGCATCCGTCTGCATGCTTCGAATCAGACACAGATCATCTGCCATCTTTGCCGTGTGAGGCAGAACTTCGCTGAGTTCCATGCCGCACTGTCCGTGCTTTTCATATTTGAACTTCGGGCCCAGCAGCGCGGAGTTTGGATTGATGAAGGCAGCTCGGTATCCTTTCAACAGTTCTGCCGGCGGCAGCTGCCCATCACGCTTTGTCAGTTCCGGCTTGTTGTCGAACATCTCCAGGTGGCTGGGAGCACCTGCCTGAAAAATGTAGATGACTCGCTTGGCCATTGGAGTGAAATGCGGCTCACGCGGGGCGAGCGGATTCTTCTGAGCATCTTCCAGAGATGGCGGAGCTGCTTTTGCTCCCGCCAGCATCGAAGATGCCGCGATCGCCCCAAGCCCGATTCCGCAGTCGCGAAGAAACCAGCGACGACGCAATAGGGATGCAGTCAGTTCACGAATTTCAGATGAGATGTTCATTGCTGCCTCGGGTGGAGATTGAGGACTTGGTGAGACTTGTCGTTGCGAGTTGGATTATTCTTCGATGTAAACACCCGGAGTCATTGCCGGGAGATCAAGAATTTCGGCCGTTCGCGTTTCCGTATCGTAAACCGCGATCGTTGGCTTTCGAAACATCCAGCCACCAACTTCGCCGGGATTCACAAACAGCCGACCGCTTTTGTCGGTGACGACGCTGGGCCGATGAGTATGTGCGAAGATGACCACATCGGATTCTCCCAGCACATCACGCACATCATTGAGCTGGTGGCACATCAGGAATCGCACGCCATCCGGCGATTTCCAGCACATCGGAGGATATCCAAGAGTTCCGACAATCTTCATGCCTCCTGCGATGCCGATCTGGTTGCCATCATTGTCACCAAAGCAGGCTACCACGGGGCAGTGAAACTTTCGCATCGAAGGAACAACCAGCGGTGACACAAAATCGCCGGCGATCAGAACCGCTTTGCACTGCAGCGCATTGATCAGTCGAATCGAATGACGCAGGTTGTCCACGTTGTCGTGGATATCAGCCATGATGGCAATCTTCACAGAATCCTCCTGAAGCCGGCGAAGTGATTCCCGCCGCGACATTGTCACAAATGCCGCCGGGTCGGGAATCCACACGACCTGAAACTTCTCGATCGCTGACTTCGCAGGTAAGAATACGGCATCCCGCCGATGATTCGACAGCCATGCCGCCGGAATCAGACGGGTTCCTGAGTCCGATAAGAATGCCGCTGCGAAACCTCCCCTCCCGCACAAAGTGCGGGAGGGGTCGAGCGAGCGCCCGCAAGTTCGGGGGAGGGCGTTCTTGGTTCTTGGTTCTTGGTTCTTGGTCGCGAGTGAGGATGTCAATGGTGAATGGTTATTGAATACTGAAGATTGCCAATTGAGTTCTATCCCGCTTCCGATGCCGTCATTCTCACGCAGGCGGGTGACCCCAGCCAGCCGCGTCTATCTGGCAAAGCTGGGTGACAGGAGATGGGCCATGCGTCAAAACCAAGAACGACGAACCAAGAACCAAGAACCAGCAACTAAGAACCAATCTCTCAAACTGTGAATCGCAGTTCATCACTCAGAGAGTGATGGCTACTTTGAGGATGGCTACTGTGTGATGGCTGCTTTTGACCACGGAGTCCAAACATGCGATGTTGTGTGATTCTTGCCTTACTGTTCGTTGCCACGTGTCCGGCGATGGCCCAGCAGGTTCACAAAGATGTTCCGTACGGTGCCGCGGGGCATGAAAGAAACGTGCTGGACATCTACGTGCCGCCGAACGCGAAGAATGCTCCGGTTGTTTTCTGGATTCATGGCGGAGGATGGCAGGCGGGTGACAAATCGGACGTTCAGGTGAAGCCCGCCTATTTCACGTCAAAGGGCTTTGTGTTTGTCTCAACGAACTATCGTCTGTTGCCCGACCATCCCATGGAGACGATTGTCGCCGACGTTGCCGAGGCCTTTCGCTGGCTCCATCAGAATGCAGGGAAGTACGGTGCCGATGGAAGTCGAGTCTGGGTCATGGGACATTCCGCGGGTGCTCAACTGGCCGCGCTGATTTCCACGGACGAAAAGTACCTTGGCAAACATGGACTCAATCTGAGTCTGATTAAGGGCTGTGTACCGGTCGATGGCGACACGTACGATATTCCCGCGATCATCGAGACCGCGGAAACTCGCCGCCGAGTCCACGGGCTTCCTCAGGCAAAGTTCGGACATCGCGAGAAATTTGGAAACTCGGAAGAAAAGCACAAGGACTTTTCGGCTGTCACTCACGTCGCCGCCGGAAAGCACATTCCTCCGTTTCTGATTCTTCATGTCGGCGAACACCCCGACACCACCGCTCAGGCTCAGCGACTTCACAACACCCTCAAAGCCGCAAATCTCGATTCCACCACCTTCGGTGCCCGCGACACGACTCACGGCAGAATCAACGAGCAGCTCGGCGAACCCGACAATCCGGTCACGAAAGCCGTCTATGAATTCCTCGCACGAACAAGCAAAGAGTGACAGCCACCATGGACTGCGGCAGCCCCGCTGCCGCTTTCATTCCAGCAGCCTGCTGCTGAAAACCGCTTCGACAAACATTGTATTCAAGAGGCTGGCAATGTTGGACTCGTTTGTGCGTTCATGCTTCGAAATACGGCATTTTCGTGGCAGTCTCGGCTATTCAGGAGTGTGAGATTGGTCTATGGTTGAGAACTGGTAATTCGAGTTCTTTGCCCCGCGACTGTGATTTCTTCACCTGAAAGTGAATGTTCAACGATGCGACTCTATCTCCACAATCGCTCAGTGAAGAATCGACGACGCCACAACCGATCCATGCGGACAGTAGAATCGCTGGAGATCAAGGCACTGCTCGCGGGTGATTTTGGCGATGCTCCGTCGCCATACCCAGTCACACTGATTGAAGATGGCGCCCGGCACACAGTAACAGTCAGCTCACCACGTTTTGGAGCAACGATCGATACGGAAGCTGACGGAGTTCATTCTGCGCTGGCGGATGCTGATGGCACCGATGAGGATGGCATCACGATCGCCAAGCTTTATGCGGGGCGAAGCGGCAGTGTAGCCATCACAGCTCAGAACGTCGTTGTCGGCGGTGCAAAAGTTGACGCGTGGCTGGATTTCAACAGTGACGGCGACTGGTCTGATGCCGGGGAACAGATCTTTACCGGTCTGTCTGTGACGAATGGACAGAATTCGACTTACGAGTTTTCAATCCCGGGAACTGCAACGATCGGATACACGTTTGCTCGTTTTCGTATCAGTACCGATGGAGGACTCAGTCCGACCGGAAGTGCCGCCGATGGGGAAGTGCAGGATTACCGAACCTACATAGGATTTCCCTCGCCTGTCGTGACATCACCTGTTGATTCAACTGTCGTCAATGTGACGGGCACAAACCGTGTCACCTTTAACTGGGGCGCGGTCGACGGCGCTGTCAATTACGACTTTTGGCTGAACTACAACAGCCAGAACCAATGGCATCGCGCCACAGTCAGTGGAACCAGTTACACGCCAAACCTGGATTTCGGCATTGGCAACTACACTCTGTACATGAGGTCGTTTGGAAGTGGCAATCTCGTTTCTGCATGGAGCCCGGCTCGGAGCTTCCAGGTGACGTCGAAAGTGACGGTCACGCCAATGGCTCCGATTCAGAATACTCTTCGTCCGACCATCAGCTGGAGTCCTGTGATTGGCGCAACCGAGTACCGAGTCTGGATTTCTGACCTTGGTACGGGCCGGGTTTATCGGCAAATCGAAAATGTGACGACGACGAGCTACACGCCCACGGAAGACATTCCGCTTGGGAAGTACCGAGTTTGGGTGTCTGTTCAGGTGCCGATTCTCTGGTCGACTCCCGTCGATTTTCAAATTGCCGCAGCTCCAACTCCGACGACGGGGATCAATTCCACGTTCGACAGGACTCCAACATTTGGCTGGTCAAACGTCCCGGGAGCTGCAACGTATGAACTTCAGGTCAAGAATCTGAATACCGGAATTCTTGTGGTGAACCAAACGGGAATCGCCGGAACTTCCTACACGCCTGGCAGCAATCTGACTGATGGCCCTTACCGGTGGTGGGTGCGAGCAAAGACCAGCGGCAATCTCTACAGCTCCTGGTCTGCGGCAAATGATATCTATGTCGGAGGCCGAACCAGCCTTCTCTCGCCGACGGGATCGGTAAATGACACAACGCCGACATTTACGTGGGGCCTCGTCAACGGGGCTGCTCGCTATGAGCTTTGGGTTACGACAACTGCTGGCACACTGGTGATCAACAAGACTGATCTCACAACAGCCGAATACACTCCTGCCGCAGCGCTGGCGGCTGGGAATTACCGAGCGTGGGTGAGAGCGGTTTCGACAACAAATGAGTTCAGTCCGTGGAGCATTCAGGCCAACTTTTCAATTGCTTCGACGGAAATTCAACAGGAACACAGGTCACAGATTCCAGTGCTTGATACCGTCGTTCCACGAACGCTGCTGAATGAAGATTTCCAGGAACACCGCAAACCGTCAGACCGAACTGAGGCAACGAACTTCCGTGTTGCCACTTTGGAAACTCCACCGGACACTGATGAGAACATCTCGGCAGGTGTCATGGAACATCCTGTCATTTCCGATGAGATTCTTGAATGGCTCCTTCTGGGAGCTGAGACAGCTCAGTCCTGAGCTGGAGGTCGAGTCAGGTCTGTGTGCGATGGGTTGATTCGAGTAACTGTGGAAGTCAGTGCGTAAAAGTCTCGAACGATCAGGAAGCGGCGATGAAACACAGCCGTGATCACACGCGGCGCGGTGAAATTGACATTCCCCTGGTGACCGCGGCTGTCCCGGCGTTTCTCTTCCGACTCCAGGGAGTACTCGTCGCCGGTTGGGGCAAACCAGGTCTGAAACTTCCTCTCTCTGTGACAGTGCCTCTGATTGTGCTGGAGGTCCTCGGAATCGTCGCGATGGCTGTTGTGGCTCTTTGGAGGCTGGAACTTGGTTCTCGAAAGTTGATTCAGCTTGCGGCTGGGAAACCGCAATTCTGGCGGAAGTGTTTCCTCGTTCTTTCAATCAGCTGTTTAGTCTTGTTTGATGTTGTCACGAATACGGTGGCGGCATTTGGTGGAGCCGGCAGTCTGTTGCCATTGGCTGCACTGGCTTTCATTAGTTACGTCATCTGCAATCGCGTCGCCATTCGAGGTTTGGCACCACCCTGATGGCCGTGGACACAGCAGGCTGTGACAAGGAAAGCGGCAGCGGGGCTGCCGCAGTCCAGGGTTTCGAGGCTCATGGCTTGGTCAGCAATGGAGCCCAGAGGCCGGGTTGGAGTTCGGGGGTCTGGCCGGATGGTGGATACGTCGTTTTGATGGCGGTGTGGAGTTGTTCGGCGAGTTCCGTTTTCGTCGCCTGATAGTCTTTGTGCTCGGCGAGATTGTGCAGTTCGCGCGGGTCGGTGTCGTGATCGTAGAGCTCCGCTCCTTTGTCGCCGTCTGCCCATTCGGTGTAACGCCAGCGTTCCGTGCGAAGGCTGTAACCGAAGTAGCGGTTCGGCTGGTCCGGTGCTGCTGAAGCTTTGGCAGTGGCGGCGTCTTTGGCGTCCGTCGCCTGTTTATTCTCTGCCTGCTTCTTCCGCTGATTAGCCGGCAGCGTTCGAGTCACCTGAGTCAGCGCCCAGCCTCGGCCCTTTGTTGTGGAATCCTTCAGCATCGGAACCAGGCTCTGGCCCTGAAGTCCTTCCGGTGCTGTCAGGCCACACAGTTCCATCAGTGTCGGGTACAGGTCGACGTGCGAAACGGGCGAACGGCAGACGGTTCCTTTTTCACATCCCGGGGCGACGATCAGCAGAGGAACTCGACTGCTTTCTTCAAAGAGACTCATCTTCTGCCATAGACCATGTTCGCCCATGTGATAACCGTGATCACTTGTGAAGACGATGATGGTGTTGTCTGAAAGTCCCTGTTGGTCCAGCGAATCAAGGAGACGGCCCACCTGAGCATCCATAAAGCTGATGCAGGCGAGGTAGGCCTGGCGAGCTTCGCGACGCTGAGCATCGGTCATCTCCAGTTGGTCCTTCTTCTGGCTCTGCAGCGCCGGCGCGGGAATATCCGCCAGGTCCTCCGCGACGCCACTCACCACCGGCATCGCATTCACATCGTACATATCAAACCATGGTGTTTTCGGAGCAACGTACGGTGTATGCGGTCGGAAGAAGCCAGCGGCCACAAAGAAAGGTCGATCATTTCTTTTTGCACATCGTTCCAGAACCCATTCGGCATCTTGCGCAATCTTCGCATCGGTGTGATGTTCGGTGCTTTGGGGAGAAGCGTACCAGCTGAGAGTCCCGCCAAACTGATTGGGAACCAGCGAAAAGATCTTCGAATGTTCTTCAAGACGATCAACGCCTGCGGGATTCACTTCCAGTTCCCATGAGGCGGGATCATCGTGGCCGTCAGTGCCGATGGAATTGGGCACGTTGTAATGATACAGCTTTCCGAGTCGCGCCGCGAAATAACCCTGCTGACGAAATGCCTGCGACATGCTCAGTCGGTCAGGAATCGTCTGGCGGAAGATCTGCCCGTTGGCATGAATCCCTGTGGAGTTCGGATACAGACCCGTCAGGAGTGAATTACGGCTCGGCCCACACAACGGAAACGCGCAGTAGGCTCGATCAAACCGAACGCCCCGAGCGGCAAGGCGATCAATGTTCGGTGTCTTCACCTGCGGGTCTCCATAGCATCCGAGCAGGTTGTTGAGGTCATCAGAGATGACAAAGAGAACATTTCTGCGGGGAGCCGCTGCTTCATCTCCCAAGGCCTTGGCACGAATGTTGGTGAGCAGTAGTAACAGAACCAGAAGCAGCCGGGATTTTTGCATTTGCGGATTCTTTCTGCAGAAGGTGAGTTCGTACGGGCAGTATATGCAAACAAAACCGTCCAGGAAGCATCGCGGCAGTGGTGTTGTTGTGGTCATGCTCCCTCGTGTCTAAGCTCTGCACGTGTACCGGCAGGATATGGTCTCCAGTGCATCGTTCCGTTTATTTCAGGATCAGAGGAATGATCATTTCTTGCATCACTCTTGCTCTTCCACTTTTTTTGCTGGTCTCTCTCGGCGACCAGCTCGGTCCAGCGGACCACCACGATCAGAGGTTTGGTTGGCAGAAGGTCTTAGTTCACGTTGGGGAGCTGACTTCTGATGAACAAAGACAATTGTCGCCTGAAGAGGGCATTCAGTTCTCGGTGGGGTTTCTCTATGACTCCTGGCCCACTCGCGGAGTTTCATTTTGGAATGCAGATGGCAGATACGTGATTTACCAGACGAGTCAGAAGCGCAGTGCAGAGTTGATTGAGACGGAATACACGTACTGGACTATGACTGACGCTGACTGGCAAGGACTTCTGGGTGACAGTGCCGCAAGCCGATTCTCGAAGCCATGGCAATATCGCTTTCCATTGGCGACGACCATTTTGGTGCCTGTGGCGACCGTTGGCATGGCGGTGCTGGCTCAACGATTGTGGAAAAAGAGGAAACTCAGGATTCGTCGCGGAGACACTCAATTTGCCGCTGCTGTCGGCAGGATGTTTGACGGCAAAGGAGAGTATGTCTCCCGTCTGGATCCAGATTTGATTGATCAGGAGATTCTGACGCTGGCCCGGGAGAATGTCACAGAGCACGAAGCCCGCGTATCGTTGTTGGTGCAAGTCAATGACGAGTGCCGACGTCGCTGCAAAGCACTCAAAGACCGACTGATTGATGCATCAGATTTTGCAGAGACAGGCAAAATCGCAACGTGTCATGAGGTGCTTTCAGATGTGGGACTGGCGCTTGATGCTGGCAGCCCACATGATCTTCCGGTACTGCAGCAGATTGCCGTTCTCCAGCAAGCCACAGCGTATGATCCTGAGCAATGGCTTCTTCTCTGGCAACTGCTCCGTCACCGCACTGACAACTCCGGGGCTGACTGAGCGTGGCGACTGGAGGCGATCCGGCTTGACTTTCGGTCAGCGACGAAGATCGAGCAGCGGACTTGCAGATTGATCTGGAGGGCTGTTACAGTCCTGTAAGACTTGGTGAACTAACGGGGATGGGTAAGCCTCGTGATTTGGCGTCATTCGGGCGTGGTTCGAATGGCGTACGAAACAGTGCGGTCGGCAGGAGGCCTTCGTAATGACATCGGCACGTGGTCGTCGGATTCAGGGACGTCGTGCACTGGCGATCATGGCCTGGGTATCGCTCGTCGTGATTGCGCTGCTGCTGTGGTACGCGCGGGCGAATCGACTGATTCGAGTCCAGGCGTGGGAACCTGCGGCGCTGTTGTTGAGCGCTTATGCGATGTTTCTGTCCATCTTCGCATGGCTCTTGTTTTCGCCGGAGCGAAAGTCCGCAGAAGAATCCCCTGCCCTGTTTTTTGCGGGCATACTGACTCTGATTCCGCCGTGTTACATCGCATACCTTTTGATGCCGACCGGTTCGCCGCTTCGACCATGGCTAACGCTGGGCGTTTTTCTGTTTGGGATTCTTGCGATTCTCAGTCCGTTGCCGGATGAAGTGTTCAAAATTCCGCGAGATCGCAAATCATACCTTCGCCTTCTGACAGATTCGTATTTGACGGAACTGGATGTCGAGGAGCCACGAACGGATTTCAACAAACTCGCGCCTCGCACTGTCATGCGTCTGACAGCGCCGCCCAAAGAAGAGGCTCGCAAAGACACAAAGGCACGCGACCCATGGGCGAATCCATTTACGGGTACTGGCCGCACGATCAGCAGGACGGGAAAACAGCTGAAAGACGTCGAGTCACGAGACACCTATGTGGCTGGAGCGGAAATACCTCTGCCGCCACGACCAGTCACTCAGGCTCGTACTGAAAGCACCGAGATTCGCCCCGAACGACAAGCCTCGCCGGCCGTGACCTCAGTGACAAGTCCGCCTCCGGTACCAGTTGGACCGGTACTACCGTCGATTCCCGTTTCAACTTTCGGAGGTGTTCCTGGCGATGTGAAGCGGGAGAAGAATTTTGAAAGAACGCCGGTGACGGGCTTTACGGGCCCAACGTCTGTGTCGACGAGTCGACGACCGTTGCGAGATCCTGACAGCGCCGGCAATCGAAACATGGGGTTTCAGACTCCGCCGGGAGATCCATCCTCTCCGGCACCTGGAGAACCTGTGCCTTTGACGATGGTGTCTTTGCCTGCGTCCGCTCCCGTACAAAGGTCGGCCGCACCGGCGGTGCCGCTGCAAATGCCAGCTGCGCAGCCGCGACCTTTAACAGAAACTGCACGCCGCCCACTGTCAGAACCGTCTGGTCCGCGTGACTCTTTGAAGTCGGTCGCCGCATCGCCTCTTCAGGAACTGGATCGTCGGCTTCAGGCGGAAGCGAATGACGAAGATTCCAGTGACACAGACTTTGATGGGACCGGAGAATCCTCAGGTGCTGTTCCCGGGCTGACTCAATCGATGCAATCGATGGGGGATTTTCATCTGGAACGAATCAGGGATGAGCATGGCGGGGAGATGATCGAAGGCAAGATCATGGCTCGCTTTGAAATTGGACAGAAGCGTGCGCACCTGCATGTTCCATTTTCTCCACCGCTACCCGGCATTCCTGAAGTGGAATGCGAGCCAGTGGGCGAAGAGCCGGTTCGTTTGAAGGTTGCAGTCCGGCAGCCTTACGGAATTCGGATCGAAGTTCGGAGAACAGAAGCCTCCGACCCTTTGACGGCTGAGATTTCGTTTGCCGCCGTCTATACTCCGACGCGTCGAGTTTAGAGTCGCCTGATTCTGAATCGTGGCGTGTTCCTTTTCCTAACTGCGAACTGTGCTCGTCGAAATGACGATTGAGCCGGGTTCGTTGATGAAGTGTGTTTGCTCATGGCTGTTCCCTACGGTTCCGAATTGCGAGTTGGTCTGGAAGCTGTTCGTCTTGCCGCGAAAGTTTGTCAGTCTGTTCAGTCGGCGATCACAACAGAAGCTCTGGCGAAGAAAGACAACAGTCCTGTGACGGTTGCCGACTATGGCAGCCAGGCCATCGTGTGTCGTGCCCTCAAAGCAGCGTTTCCAGGTGATCCTGTAATCGGCGAAGAAGGCGCCGCGGAACTGCGAACTCCGGCGGGAAGTGCGTTCCTGGATCAGGTTGTTCGTGAAGTCAGTTCTGCCGGAGTGACTGGAACGCCGGAAGAGATCTGTGACTGGATCGACCATGGCGGATCGTCGGAGTATTCACCTCGATTCTGGACGCTGGACCCAATTGACGGAACCAAGGGCTTTCTTCGCAAAGAGCAGTACGCCATATCGCTCGCGCTGATCATCAATGGTCAGATTGAGCTGGGCATCCTTGGCTGTCCCAATATGCCGATGCCTGATGGTACGGCTGGCGTGATTGCATGGGCCATTCGAGGACACGGCGCCTGGCAGCAGTCACTCTCCGCGCCGGACAGTGCTCCTCAGGCCATCAAGGTGTCGCTCACGAGTACTCCTTCGGAACTTGTGTTTTGCGAATCGGTCGAATCGGGTCACAGCTCGCATGACTGGTCCGGGCTGATCGCTTCCGACCTGCAGATTCATCGGGAACCCGTTCGCATGGACAGCCAGTGCAAGTATCTGGCGGTGGCTCGCGGCGATGCGGATCTTTATCTGCGTCTGCCGACTCGCAAGGGCTATCAGGAAAAGATCTGGGACCATGCTGGCGGTGTTCTGATTGTTCAGGAAGCGGGCGGTCACGTGACAGACATCAATGGCCAGCTCTGTGATTTTCGACAGGGCGCATCGCTCTCGAAGAATGTCGGTATGGCCGTCACAAACGGTCGGGTCCATCCGATCGTGATCAACGCGATTGCTCGCCACGCCCCCAAAGACGCCTAGGTTTTCAAGGCTGGGATTTGCCGCACTTCAGTCAATCAAGTTTGCCAGAAAGTTCATCATGTCCTCCGAATCATCTCCCTTGCATTTTGAAACTCGGTGCATCCACGGAGGAGTTCACAAGGATCAGCAGTACAACAGCGTGACGACGCCGATTTATCCGACGTCCACGTTCTACTGGAATTCGCTGGAGAGCAATTCCGGATACGACTACACGCGGTCGGGTAATCCAACTCGCAAGGCCCTGGAAGAGAACATCGCTGCACTGGAAAAAGGCGCGGGCTGTGTCGCAACATCAACAGGCATGTCCGCCATTCATTGTGCGATGGCACTGTTTTCTCCCGGGGACCACATCGTTGCGCCGGCGGATTTGTATGGTGGCACGTTTCGACTGTTCGAACGGTTCCTGAAGGAGAAAGGAATCAGCTTCACGTTTGTGGACATGACGGATTCTGCTCGAGTCGAAGCGGCGATGACTCCTGCGACGAAAGGTGTGTGGATCGAGACACCAAGCAACCCGCTTCTGAAAGTCATTGACATCGCGGAAATGGTCAGGATTGCTCGCCGCCATTCTGCGATCACCCTGTGCGACAACACCTTTCTGTCGCCTTATCTGCAGCGGCCAATTGAAATGGGAGTCGACATTGTTGTGCATTCGACGACCAAGTACATCAACGGCCACTCTGATGTTGTTGGCGGCTGTGTGGTGTCAGCGTCGCAGGATCATGCAAAGAAGATCGCCTGGATCTGCAACGCGCTGGGGCTTGCCTGTTCGCCGTTTGATGCATGGCTGGTTCTGCGAGGCATCAAGACTCTGGGCTGTCGCATGGATGCTCAGCAGGCCAACGCGATGGCGATCGCTCGGTTCCTGGAAGCACATCCGCTGATTGAACGAGTGTACTATCCGGGGCTGGAGTCCCATCCTCAGCATGCTCTCGCGAAGGCTCAGCAGAAGGGTTTCGGAGCCATGTTGTCCTTTGATACGAAAGATGGCCGAGCCACTGCGGAACGCGTCTGTATGAAGTCGAAACTGTTTGACGTCGCGGAATCGCTCGGTGGGATCGAATCTCTGATTTCTTTCCCGGTCACGATGAGTCACGCATCGATGACACCGGAAGCCCGAGCCGCCGCGGGCATTACAGAAAAGACCGTACGAGTTTCCGTCGGTCTTGAGCATGCGGATGACCTGATCGCCGATTTGAGTCAGGCGCTGAACGGATAGTCGAGCGGGCTAGCCGACAGCATCCTGTGGGAAAAGAACAGCAGAATTCGCCGCGAAACTGCTCATCTGACTCCAATTAACCCGAACGAACGTCGGTCAGCTGTGAAAAATTTGCTGCCGCCGAAAGTCTGGGGGTGCTATTGATTTCCGGATGCCTTAGAGTCTTCGGGGAAGTCACAGACCGGCGACCGGAATGGACTTTGAGCACTGTTATCCGTCAAGGACTCTCCATGGCCTTTCCAAAACCATTCTTTCGCTGGCGTCCACACCCATGGCATGGGCTTGAGGTCGGTCCGAATCCTCCTCACCTGGTGCACGCCTTCATTGAAATCTCTCCGTTCGACCTCGTGAAGTACGAAGTGGATAAGGTGACGGGATACCTGAGAGTCGACCGTCCTCAGCGAACGTCATCGCAGCCTCCTGCTCTGTACGGCTTCATTCCGCGAACATTCTGCGGGCAGCGAGTTGCGGAACTGATGCCTCGATCGCGACGTGGTGACGGCGACCCGCTCGACATTTGCGTACTGAGCGAACGTCCGATCACAAAGTCGGAGGTGATCGTCAATGTTCGTGTGATCGGCGGACTGCCGATGATCGATGGTGGCGAAGCGGACGACAAAATTATCGGCGTGCTGGCTCAGGACAATATCTGGTCCCATGTGGAAGACCTCGACGAGCTTCCTCAGGCGCTGGTGCAGCGGCTTCGACACTACTTCACCACGTACAAAGTGATGCCGGGTGACACGTCGCAGCAGGTTGTGATCGATCACATTTACGATCGTGCTCATGCAGAAAAAGTGATTTTGGCTGCGATCGCAGACTACGAAGATGAGTTCGGCGGAGTGTAGACTCACGGTGTCGCGGTTCGCTCCTCCAGCCGTGACGAATCTCCAGCGTGCTCATCGAGACATGAACCATGTGGCCTCAGAGCGATAAAACTCAGGACCTGCTCAATGAAGTCGCGGGCGGCGACAAATCGGCCGTCAATCGACTCATGGATCGTCATCGCGATGCGGTGCGTCGAATGATCCAGATGCGACTGGATCAGGCGGTAGCTCGTCGAGTTGACGCGAGCGATGTTGTTCAGGACGTAATGCTGGAAGCCTCACAGAGGCTGACTGACTATCTTCAGAATCCGTCGATGCCGTTTCACCTTTGGCTGCGTCAGCTGGCGAAGGATCGCATCATCGACATGCACCGACGTCATCGAGGTGCTCAGCGTCGATCGGTGGATCGGGAGCAGAATTTCAGCGGTCTCGGCAGTGACGATCAGTCCGCCGCTGATCTCGCCGGACTTCTCAAGGATGCGGAGCTGACTCCGGCCGCGGCTGCTCTTCGACAGGAAATGCAGAATCGATTTCTGCTGGCACTGGATCAGCTGGAGGAGGGCGACCGCGAAATTATCGTGATGCGCCACTTCGAGCATTTGGGAAACAGTGAAGTCGCTGAGGCTCTGGGCCTGAGTGCTCCGGCTGCAGGCATGAGATATCTTCGTGCCATTCGAAAACTGCGCGAGGTGCTTGGATCTGACGACGCGTCTGTTGCTGGAATCTGACCATGCGATTCGAGTCCGATATCGCAGTGATGCAGCATGCGTTGACGCTGGCGCAGCAGGGCTTTGGATCGGTGGAACCAAACCCGATTGTTGGTGCCGTGATTGTCTCTGAAGACCGGCAGCTGATTGCGTCGGGTTATCACCAGAAGTTCGGCGGGCCACACGCGGAGATTGTGGCCATTCAGCAGGCGGGTGAGCTCTGCCGCAACTCGACCCTGTTTGTGACGCTCGAACCCTGCAGCCACTTTGGCAAAACACCTCCGTGTGCTGATGCCGTCATAAGAGCAGGCTTTCGGCGAGTCGTCGTTGGTTGCCAGGACCCGGCGCCGCACGTTGCAGGTCAGGGACTTCAGAAACTGCGCGATGCCGGGCTGCAGGTGGAATGTGGAGTTCTCCAGCGCGAAGCCGAAGATCTGATCGCTCCGTTCCGCAGACAGATGCTGGAACATCGCCCGTGGGTTCATGCCAAGTGGGCCATGACGCTCGACGGTCGCATTGCATCGCGAACCGGGCATTCTCAGTGGATTTCCGGCGAAGAATCACGGGCTCACGTGCACTGGCTGCGAGGTCGAATGGACGCCATCATCACTGCATCCGGTACAGTGAAGGCCGACAATCCTCGCCTGACCGCCCGCCCGCCGGGGCCCCGCACGCCGCTGCGAGTTGTCATCGATTCCGCCGGACGTTCACTCTCGGCCGATCGTTTGCTGGTGCAGACGGCTCGGGAGATTCCGGTCCTGGTGTGTGTGTCTCGGCGTTGTGATGACCTTCAAGTGAAATGGATGCAGCAGCAGCAGGGACTGGAAGTCCTTCAGACTGACTCCGACACCTACGTTTCGCTACCGGAAGTGCTGGATCACCTTGGGCGGCGAAGCATGACGCACGTGATGCTGGAAGCGGGGCCTGGGCTACTGGGAGCCTTCTGTGATCAGTCTCTGATCGATGAGGTGCATGTGTATGTTGCCCCGAAACTTGTGGGTGGCGTTTCAGCGTGTCCACCAGTCGGCGGCGATGGGCGCGAGCGGATTCCGGAACTTCCCAGTCTCAAATCGTGTCGCCATACCATCCTTGGTGCGGATGTTCTGATCGAAGGCCGAATTCGCTGAGTCGATTCCGCCATGCTGCATCAGCTGCCCTGTACAGGTTTCAAATTTCAAGTTTCAAATTTCAGATGTGAGATTTCAAATCTACCGAGACAACTTGAGGATACCGGCTCTGGCGAATGCAGCATCGCTGCGGCTGTTGAATACAGATTCTGAGGGCAGAGACAGATCGAGCTCTCGCTGAAGAACATCAATTTTCTCGCAAAATTGTTCATTCTGAAGCAACCGAATTCGCACATCTCTGTTTCGAAACTCGTCGCCCATTTCCTTGATGCAGCTTTGGAGGCAATTGCCGACTACGATCATTTCATTCTCGGAATACCATTGAGCCGCCTCGTGGATCAACTCTCCCCGGGTGTTAAACAGTAACTGGCTGAGTCCTCCGTTTTCCAGTTGAAGAAACACCTCACGCGCCGCCCAGCACATCTGGATCTCCCGCGGCCAGCGACAGCGATCAGGAAAGTATCCATCGGGCGTCCAACAGTCTTGAGGACGCTCTTCGTAGTAGGCTGCGAAGTACGCCTCGCTGAGAACGTACGTGCCATGCATCCTGTCAAGACTCGCAATCAACTCTGCTCTTCTTGACGGCGTGCATCTTTCTGAAAGCAGTTCGCTAATCAGAACGGCTGGGCGAGACGTCTCCGAGCACCCAGTCAGAAGTAGCAAAGCAAGAACGATGAACAAGGATGACCGACGTCGAACGATTGTCTCCATTATTCACCACTTTGTCACAGAGTCGCCACAGTCATTGCAGTGCCTTGTGAGATTGAACTCCGAAGAATGCCTGTCGTCAATCGCGAGTTGGGTTCATTGTTGTTGGGCAGTCGTGTTTTCCAATGCGGTCGAAGATGGGGCGAACCTTGGAAAGAATGCGGTGACAACTCCTCGAGACCCCGGAAATTCTTGATGGCGAACACTTCCGCTGTTGTTCGCCGTCGCTTGGGCTGTTGCTCACCTTCACTTGCACTGACAAACGAGCCTGTTATGACTCTTGGAGCACCGGAGGAGTCGCGGAATAGGGAGGCACGATGGTTCGTGGTCTTGATTCCGTCGCAGCAAAGTTGAGAGGCGGAAAGCAGGGGGCGAATCGCGATGAAGGCATATGTCTCACTATTGGTGACGTTTTTGGTGCTGTGTGACGCTCAACTGGCCTTCGGGGCCGACAGAGTCCTGGCAGCGCGTCCAAATGTTCTGATCATTCTGGCGGATGATCTGGGCTACTCGGATCTTGGCTGTTACGGCAGCGAGATTTCGACGCCGAATCTGGACGGGCTCGCGAATTCCGGTCTTCGATACACCGCGTTTTACAACACAGCCCGATGCTGGCCGACCAGAGCATCCCTGCTGACCGGCTATTATCCTCAGCAGATTCATCGGGATGCATTGCCCGGAGTTCCTGGTGGAGGAGCTCCAAAATTTCGACGCCCGGTATGGGCCCCCTTGCTGCCGCAGTTGCTTGGGCCAGCGGGTTATCGTTGCTACTACTCAGGCAAGTGGCACATCGATGGTTCTCCGAAAGACGGTGGCTTTCATCGGAGCTACGAACTGCAGGACCAGGGGCGATTTTTCCGTCCCACTCGTCATGCTGAAGACGGCAGGCAGCTTCCGGCCATCAAGGACGGTGAAAAATACTATTCAACGGTCGCCGTTGCTGATCATGCGATTCGATGCCTGAAGGAACATCAACAGGCGAATGCGAATGAACCGTTCTTCCAGTACGTTGCCTTCACTGCACCTCATTTTCCGCTTCAGGCGCTGCCGGAAGACATTGCGAAATACGAGGGGCGATATCTCGACGGGTGGGAGAAAGCACGTGCCGACCGATGGAAGAAGCAGCAGTCGATGATGTTCCCGAACACAGGCTTGAGTTCACCGGAACGAACACTCGGGCCCCCGTACCCGTTTCCGGAGCAGGTGAAGTTGTATGGCCCCGGGGAAGTCACGGTTCCCCAGCTCTGGACAGAACTCAACGGCGAACAACAGAAGTTTCAGGCCGCCAAGATGGCCATTCATGCGGCGATGGTGGACCGCATGGACCAGGAGATTGGTCGATTGCTGACACAGCTGCGAGAAATGAACGCGCTTGAGAATACAGTGATTATGTTTCTGTCCGACAACGGTGCATCTGCGGAGATGATGGTTCGAGACGATGGCCATGATCCAGCAGCTCCGATGGGATCGGCGGCAACTCATCTTTGTCTGGGACCTGGCTGGTCGACAGTCAGTAATACTCCTTTTCGCCGTCACAAGACTTGGGTCCATGAAGGCGGGATTTCCACTCCACTGATTGTTCACTGGCCAGCCGGAATCTCTGCGAAAGCAGAGCTGCGGGAGAGTGCCGGACACGTCATTGACGTAGTGCCGACGATTCTGGAACTTGCCGGAGTTGAGCGACCAAAAGACGTGGACGGAAAGCCCGTTCCCGCGTCTCCCGGCCGCAGCCTGGTTCCAACGTTTGCATCGGAGCGTTCGGAGGTCCGACCAGCACTGTGGTGGCTTCACGAGGGCAATCGAGCGCTTCGGCACGGCGACTTCAAGATTGTGTCGACAAAGGATGCTGCATGGGAGCTATACGATTTGTCCACAGATCGGTCGGAAGAGAAGAATCTGGCGGAAAGCCAGCCGAATCGATTGGCAGAGATGGCAAAAGAATGGGATCGCCTGACAGAGGAATTCACAGAACTGGTCAAGACTGACCCGATTGGTGTGGAGAAATAGGAGGGATGTGCATGGTGGGGTGAATGGGGTGCTTGCGGTTATTGGCCCGATCGGCAGTATTCGCCGAACGGGAATGGTTCACCGCCAATCGTTCCTGAGCAACCGGTCAGAATTGCCTGCGAACGCAGAAGTGGTGTTGACCTAATTGGGTGAATCCACAGAATCCCGCAAACTCCTCTCAAGTCGCGAACCTCTGTTCTCTCCTCTCTCAAAGGGGATCGCGACGAAATCCCACCTGATTCCTTCCTTTCTCAGCAGGTGTTGTTGTGAGAATCTTCTCAACCCTGACGCTGGCCACACTGGTTTTGAGTGCACTGCCATCCGAGGCGAACGCCCAGTTCGGCGTCCCTCGGACTCAAAGCCCATCACCCATGGGGCTGTACCAGCCGATGTGGACTTCCAGTCCATATTTTCAGGATGGTGGAGTTCCGATTCCGGCGGACTCAGGTGCAGCACCTTCAGCCGGAGGCTCATCGGCGCCTTCGGGGGTGACTCCATTCGATGCCGGAACGCCGGCCCCAGTTACGGGCACTGCACCGTTGTCGGGGTCAGAGCTGACCATCCCGATGTATGACCAGGGCACGACCTGGAATGCTTTTTCACCGCCGATGACACAGGACCCGTTCCTGACTCCGAACGCGGTGGATCCTTACGCACCGTACAACCCGTACCAGCCAGGCATTCCTCCGCAGGGGCTGAGCATGTATGGGGCGAACGCACCGGAGCCATATCGATTCGGATGGACTAATCAGATCGACGTCTCGTGGCTTCCAGGCGGAAGTGTCAGCGGTGCTCCTGCCGGAGTCACTGGCGACATGGACATTTTGGGCATCGACTATGAGCTTGCTTATGCGTCACCGTGGTGGGCCGGCTGGATCATGAACTGGACGAACCAGGTTTCGTATCGAAACTGGGGAGGGCCGGATGGAACTCTTCAGCTGCCGAGCGATCTCTTCCGGTTCGGTGTGGATTTTGAACTGGAGACTCCGGCCGCCGGACCGTACAGCCTGAGCTTTGGGATTACTCCGTCGATCAACACAGACTTCGATGGTGATACCTGGGGCGACGGATTTCAGCTTGATGGACGGGGTATTTTCCTGCTGCAGCTGGATCAGTACTGGACTATCGGGCTTGGTGCGATGTACTGGGATCGAGTCGATGATCGAATTTTGCCATGGGCAGGATTGATTTATCGCGACGACTACTGGGAATGGCAGCTGATGTATCCGGAAGCCAAGGTCAGTTTGTTTCTGGGCAACGAAGCGTACTGGTCAAAGTGGTTGTATGTTCGTGCCGAGTATCACGTGGAAGCGTACGGCATCAATCGGACCTACGCGGGCGTGCAGGCGGACGATCAGATTGAAATCGCAGACTACAGAATTCTCCTTGGGTTGAAGATGGATGCCGGACTCTACAGCTGGTTCTTTGAAGGCGGTTACGTCCTTGATCGCCAGGTGGAGTTTGCGAGTGCGGTGCCGGGGTATGATCTCGATTCCGGGTTCATTGGTCAGATCGGGCTGCGTTATTAGTTCACAGAATTCCGAGGCCATTGTGGTCGCAATTTGATTCGCAACGCTGCCAGGCATGAGCCTGGCAGTTTCATTTGGCAGACTGACGTTGATGGGTGACAAGATGACAGAGACTGTAGCAATTGTCCTGGCAGCCGGCAAAAGCACTCGCATGAAGTCGGAAGTGCCGAAGGTTCTCCATCCGGTTTGCGGTCGGCCGATGATTGAGTACGTGCTGGATTCCGCAAGAGAAGCGGGAGCTTCGAAGATTGTGGTAATTGTGGGACATCGCAGCGATCTTGTCAGAGCTGCACTCCAACATCACTCGGATGTGCAGTTCGCCGAACAGACAGAGCAGAAAGGGACTGGGCATGCCGTGATGATGTGTGAGCCGGTGTTAAGATCGCATCAGGGCCCTGTGCTGATTCTGGCAGGAGATACGCCGCTGCTTCAGGGATCGTCGTTAAGGGCTCTGCTGGAAGAACGTGAGACTCAGAAGGCGGCCTGTGTGATTGGAACGGCAGATACAGCCAACAATGAAGGGCTGGGTCGCATTGTCCGCGATGTCGGTGGCAATTTTCAGTGCATCGTTGAGCAGAAAGATGCGAACGCCGAACAGAAAGCCATCACGGAGATCAACACGGGATGTTATGCGTTCAGCGGGCCGTTGCTGTTTTCGTCTTTGCAGAGTGTTCGACCAAACAACAGTCAGGGCGAATACTATTTGACGGACAGCCCGGCAATTCTGATGAAGGAAGGTCACCGAGTCGCCGCGCGATGCAGCATCACGATTGAAGAAGCTCTTGGGGTCAACACACGAACGCAGTTGGCGGAAGTACGCAGCACGGTTCAAAAGCGAATTCAGACAAAGCTGATGCTGGCTGGCGTTACGATCGAAGATCCAGCTCAAACCAGTATTGAATTCGGTGTGGAAATCGGACGTGACACCGTGATCCGACCCATGACGGTGATTGATCGAGGATGCCGGATCGGGGAAAACTGTGTGATCGGACCGTTTGTGCATCTCCCGGCCGAGACGAGGGTCTCTGACGGAACACTGGTTCATTCCACGGGACGATAAGTGAAAAGAGCCTGATGGCCGCAGTCCATCAGGCTCCTTCTGAGGAGATTAGGATCGGATCCTGCTCGAGGTTCCGTCAATTCGCTTGGGCAATTAGTAGCGAATAATCCAGTCAACCGTGATTCGATCGTCAAGAACGTCGCGTCGATCGGTGAAAGGAGCTTCCCAGGCAACACCGATTTCTGTGTTACCGCTTGGTTTGTACTTCATGCCGATTGCGGCCGTGACGATGTCATTTCCATCAACCCCGGTTGAACCAAGGTTGAAGAAGTCCAGACCTTCGACCGGAACTGGAAATGAGTTACCGTCGACAAGCCAGTGGTACCAGTTGCATTCGCCGAGCAGGTAGAACTTGGAATCGCCCAGCTTGCGGTCGACGTGATTGGACCAGTACATCACTGTGCTTTCTGCATTCTGGTCGACCGGAAGTCGGACGCCCAGACCGCTCAGCAGGTGATAGTCATCAAGAAATCGGGTACCGCCAGACGTGAAGATATGGAATTCGCCGTCGCCGTTACCCTGCAGTGCCTTCGGGGTTCCGAATGGAGCTTCATAGGTCGTGCCGACACTCAGCAGAGTGCCGTTGGAATGGTCTTTGTACACGTTCACTTTCAAACCGGCAGCGATGTCAGCCCAGCCGTCATCAATGAGCGGGTTATCTGACACGATGAAGCCGTCTTTGGTTGCGATGATCGACACGTCTTCGTTGATCGCGAATCGCAGCTGCATCGCGTAGACCTGAAGGTTCTGGCCACCGAGCTGCTTTGGAATCTGGTGGTTTACGAAGATCATGCGAGCTTCAGTCAGTGTTCGCGGGTCTTCGAAGAACACTGGGTTGGTCATCGGGCTGATGAAGTCATCGAAGCAATGATCGCTCTTGTGAAGCAGGCTTGTCAGCCCGGTCAGGCAGCTTGCACCGCCATCACAGAAAAGGCTGTCATAACAGCCGGCTTCGCCGCAACCGTCATCGGCACAACCTTCAGGAGTACATGCGGATTCGGTGCTGCACGCGTCAGCGCAGGCGTCACCGCATCCGTCAGTTTGACAGGGGATGCTGCCAAAAAGGTTGAACCCTGCCTGAGCCTGCGCGGACGCAAGCATGAGCAGTGCAAAAAATCCCAGACTCCGTTTCAACATCCCTGAGTTCTCCTGATAGCAGAAACAAACTTGCCAATCCCTGGCAACTGATTCGTCTAGGGAATCCTGTGCGTTTCACTGTGCAGAACGGGTGCACATCTGAAAAATTCTGATGAAGATCAGGTCAGGTAAGATTGGTAGATTTTGCATGCCAGAGTTCCACGGTGACCAGGTGTCGCCCAGGTGGAATCCTTGTTGAGCGGCAAAAAATGCCTTCGAGCAAAATTGAGTGTGCGAATTTAGCGCGCCGGGGTGGTTGACGATTACCGCGAGTGAATCTTCTGATTCATCGTAAGGCTGTTGGACACCGGTATCGCGCCGCGATTATGCTGGCGAATGGCCCCGGAACATCCAGACCACAAGAAACGAATGACCATGGCAGAACCCACCACTCAGACCCGCCGAACACGAAAAACTCGCCGCCGTCGAAAAGTTGCGGCACAGTCTGCGAAGACTCGCCCGCGAGGAACCAAACAGGGTGATATTGCTCCAGCGCTCAGTCAGGAAGGCATTCAAGCTCACACGGTTGAGGAATCCACTGAGGCTGCTCAGGAAAAGCAGATCAACGCTGCGATCGATATTCTCCGATCGGTTCCGTCTGAGGATACCGAAACGCGTGCTCGATTGCTGCAGGCGATCTTTGAAGGGACGTCTCCGGACGATGCTGCACGACTGCGGAAGTCATTGATACAGGACAGTCCTGCTGATGACGCGGAGGCAGAACTGGAGACAGATTCGATCCTCTCTCCGGACTGGCGAGTCGGTCGGTATCCATACAAGTTTCTTCTCTCTCGCAGATCCTACGAAAAACAGAAATACCGACTGCAGGTGGAATTGCTCAAGCTTCAGGCCTGGGTGCGCAAGACAGGGCAAAGAGTTGTTTTACTGTTTGAAGGTCGTGACGCGGCTGGCAAAGGGGGAGCGATCAAGCGATTCATGGAGCACCTGAATCCTCGAGGTGCCAGAGTCGTCGCGCTCGAAAAGCCCACCGAGGTCGAAAAAGGTCAGTGGTACTTCCAGCGTTATGTGCAGCATCTGCCAACGCGCGGGGAGATCGTGATGTTTGACCGTTCGTGGTACAACCGAGCAGGCGTTGAGAAAGTCATGGGATTTTGCTCACGCGATGAATACAACGAATTCATGCGGCAGGCTCCCGAATTTGAGCGAAACCTGTGTCGCAGTGGCATCCACCTCGTGAAGTTTTGGTTTTCCGTCAGTCGCGAAGAACAGCTGCGCCGGTTTGGAGAACGGGAGCGACATCCGCTGAAGCAATGGAAGTTGTCTCCGATCGATACGGCATCGCTCGACAAATGGGATGAGTACACTCGAGCCAAGGAAGCGATGTTCTTTTACACCGACACCGCCGATGCGCCATGGACCGTGGTTAAGTCCGACTGCAAGAAGCGTGCTCGTCTGAACGCCATGAGGTACGTCCTGCATCGAATTCCATACGAAGACCGGGACCTGGAGAAGATCGGTTCGGTGGATCCGCTGCTTGTCGGCCGCGCTCAGGTTGTTTTCGAACAGGGTGAGCAGATCGTACAGACGGGAACTTAGCCCGTGAAACGCTCTGCCGTCTGCGCAAAGGTCTTGCGAGAGTCTGCCTATCACGCAGAACCATTAATCCATTCGCTCTGGACGACAGGCGTTGAAGACGTTGAGTGCTTCAGAGCGTTGTGATTCATCCGGTCATCGATTCATGAACGTGATGGCAAGCTGCAGAAAGGTTGCGATTGTGACCCACACGAGGTAGGGCACTTGAGCAACGGCCACCCAGAGATGGTATTTTCGAATGGCGGCAATCGCCCAGATGAGACTGAGCCACACAATCAGAATGTCGATGCTTGCCAGCGTCAGGCTTCGAAGCGTGAACTGAATGGGTGTGAAGATGAGATTCGAAACGAGATTCACAGTGAACGGAAATACGACCGCTGCGGGCACCTTTCGTCTTGCGACCTGAACATAGACGAAAACAAACGTCACGATGATGACTGGATAGAGAATTGACCAGACCAGGCCAATCGTTGAAGGAGCCGGGGTCCAGCTGGGTTTCTGCAGAGAGTGGTACCAGGTCATTTGATCCATCGACGTCTCGCTTGAATTGTCGGAGCGACCGCAACCAGTTCCGGGCAGCAAAATCCCTGATCACTTTTGATCAGGCAGACAGTTGCAGGGTGAACGAAACATGACAACGTGTGCGCTACTGCACGTATGAACGATTGTTTGTCGCTGGACAGAGTTGCAGCGCGCATTCTCATGAAAAGATTCTTGGCCAAACAGCGGATTTGGCAACTGCCTATGTGAATTTGGCGTGTTCGGAAGAATGTGCAGGATTCTGCAGGAAAGCATGATCCCACTCGAAGGGATTCCAGTTGACGAATCTCAGCACGATCTAATTATTGGCGGACGGTGACGAACATGAGGTGAAGTCAACGTCCTCTCTGAAATCCTCTCAATGGCTAGTTCTCTCAGTCAGGTGCAAAAGTGAATACCGCGTCTTTACGAAATCAGTCTTCTCAGGTTGTGGCCCGGGCGCCCAGTCGCCATCGGTCAGAGTTGGACAATTCGGTGGCTCGCTACAATCGAGTCGCAATGGTTGAAACGGTTCTTACAATCAGAGACCGGCAGCGTCAGGTGTACCGTTCAGTTGCGGTAGCCGTTCTGTTCTCACTTGGCATGCTGATGACAGCCGCAGGTTTTCTGGGCTGGTTTTAGCCGCCCGTTGGAAATGGCGAATGCGTCGAATGCTGAAAGAATGTTTCGGAAGCATTCAGTTGCACGCGGCTATGCAAGGGCTTCGCTGATCACCTTGCCATGAACATCCGTCAGGCGATAATCGCGCCCCTGAAAGCGGAACGTCAGTTGTTCATGGTTGAAACCAAGCAAGTGCATGATGGTGGCCTGCAGGTCATGCGGCGTAACAACGTTTTCAACGACCTGAAATCCCAGTTCGTCAGTCGCGCCGTAATTGCAACCACCTTTGGCTCCGCCGCCTGCCATCCACATCGTGAAGCAGTCGGGATAATGATCTCGACCCAGGACTGAGCTTCCAGCGGTGCGACCTTCACGGAAAGGTGTTCGTCCGAATTCTCCGCCGCAGATAATCAGAGTGTCCTCGAACAGCCCTCGCTGCTTGAGGTCCTCGATCAGCGCGGCGATCGGACGGTCAGTCTTCGCCCACTTGTTTGTGAGTCCGTCGGTGAGGCCTTCTCCCGGACCGGTGCCATGGAAGTCCCACCCCCAGTCGAAGAGTTGTACGAAGCGAACGCCTTGTTCAACGAGCCGCCTTGCGAGCAGACAGTTATTGGCAAAGCTGGATTCACCAGGCACCGCCCCGTACTTGTCCAGAGTGTCTTTTGACTCCCCGGCGATGCTCATCACATCGGGCACTGACGCCTGCATCCGATAGGCGAGTTCATATTGGGCGATTCGAGTCGTCGTTTCAGGGTGTCCCAACTCCTGAGCCTGGCTTTCGTTCAGCGCCCGAAGAGTGTCCAGTGATCGACGACGCATCTGCCGATTCATGCCGGCCGGGTCAGACACGTAAAGAACCGGGTCGCCTTTCGAGCGGCACTGAACTCCCTGAAACACTGATGGCAGGAAACCACTTCCCCAGGAGTTTGAACCGCCGTTCGGCTGGACACCGCTGCTGATCAGAACCACAAAGCCAGGCAGGTCCTGATTCTCCGTTCCGAGCCCGTAGGTCACCCACGAACCCATCGACGGCCGACCGGATCGCGGCGAGCCGGTGTAAAGGAGCAGTTCGGCCGGAGCGTGATTGAACTGATCCGTCTTCATCGAATGGATGAAGCAGATGTCGTCCGCGACACGCTGGAGATTCGGTACTGCGTCTGACAGCCAGGTTCCGGATTCCCCGCACTGCACAAATTTTCGAGGCGTCCCCAGCAGCTTTGGAACGCCCGATGTGAACGCAAATGTGCGTCCCTTGAGAAATTCATCCGGGCAGTCCTGGCCCGTTCGTGCCACCAGGGCTGGCTTGTAGTCGTAGATGTCAAGATTTGGTGGAGAGCCAGTCAGATGCAGGTAAATCACACGCTTTGCTTTTGCCGTAAAGTGCGGCTGACGCTGTTCGAGCGGCGTGGAGGGCGAAATCGGAATATCGCCATATGCTGACTGAATCGCCCCCAGCGCGATGGCACCAAGTCCGACACCGGTTCCGGAAAGGAAATGGCGTCTGGTGGATTCGACGAGAGCCGGTGTGAGCGACATTGGGCGGGTCTCACATTCTGAGGACTGGAAGGAGGAGCTCTGGCAGCTATTCCTGCATTGTTTCAGCCGTTAACGCCAAACACAAGCCGTCGCAGTCGGAACGGTCGAGTTCCCGTCACCAGGCACCAAGCTGCCTCTTTACAAACAGTCTCGGCATAGCGGGACCAGCCGTTGGGGACGTTACAACCATTCGATTCCGGTGAATCCTGGAGACGGCCGGAAAAAACTGCCGAAGTAGCAAGCTAGGGGTTTTTGCCCATACTCCTAAGGTACATTTGGTACGTTTCTTCCGTCGAAAGCAGCGAATTTTTTATCTTTTTGCTGGACAACCAGGTGTTTGTTGAAGTGAAAATCGCCGTCTTTCAAATTGCAGGAAATTGCGCGCACTAAACTGCGGGGATTCCCTACAATCAGCGTGGCTGAAAAACTGATCGTTTGTTCAGATATCCTAAGCAACTTCGATCTTTCAATTCGTACTTATCAGGGTTGACGAAATGCTGATTTCGACATGGTTGACTGCTGTCCGTAACCGTTTCACTCACAATCGCAGTTCGGTGAAACGAAGGGGATTGGTCAAGAAGACGTCGGCCTGTCTGGAAGATTCGCTTGAAACACGAGCCCTGCTTGCGGCACCGTCGCTGGTTGCGGTGCGTCCGAACATCGGAGAGTTTCTGACGTCGGGTGAAACGCGGAACGTCGCTCCGAAGGAACTGACTCTGCAGTTCAACCCTGGCCAGCAGATCAATGCGGCGAACAATCGGCTGTTCAACAACTCGCCAATTATCGTGACCCGATCCGGCCGGGACGGCACGTTCACCGATGGAAACGAAGTGCCGGTGACGCTGGGATACGTAGGGCTCGGAGCCACCAGCGAAGACGTGGTTCTTCGGTTTGCGGAGAATCTGCCGGACGACTACTACCGCATCACGATCAAGGGCAGTGGCGCTAACCCGCTCCAGAACGTTGGCGGTGAAACTTTCAAAAGCGGAACGTCTGACCCGGATGGATATTTCTATTTCCGTCTGAACCTGGGTGCTCAGGTCCGTGCAGTGGTGCCTCAGCCGATCACCCGAAATGCCAATGGCAGCCTGACGCAGCAGCGCAACCAGGTTGTGGTTTACTTCAACGAAGACACGCTGGACGCAACCACGGCACAGAATCCGAACTTCTATCAGCTGCGAGCTACTCGCGGCACGGTTGAGAACACAGATGATGTGATTCATCTGCCAACGTCGGTTGTTTACAGTGCCGCAACAAATTCTGCGACTCTGACATTTGCTCAGCCGATTGATCAGCTGTCAGGTGCAGGGGCCTATCGTCTTCGCATTGGTACGGACGAGCAGATTCCGCTTCCTCCGACAACAACCAGTTACTCGGAGGTCTTTACCAGCACGTTCGGAACAGCCAGCAACGCGCTGGCAACGGTATTGATCGAGCCGATTGTTTCCATCGACGGTAATCCGATCACTTTGTCGTTCACCAAGGCGGCGTTGAATACAAACGGCATGCCGGCGATCACGGTCAACAACCGTGCGATCAGCGTTGTTCTTGATTCCACCGGAGGCACGACACCGGCGCAACTGGCCTGGGCATTGAACCTGAACACACAGGTCAGCAAGCTGGTCAAGACGACGATTTCCGGGAACCAGAACACAAATCTCACCCTGACGTCTTCGACCATCAACTTCTCGTTTGTTGATCCGGGTTCAAGCTTTGGAAACTCAGTCAATCTTGGAACGCTGACCAGTCAGAGTCAGGTGATCAGCGGACAGATTCTGTCACGTGCTTACCCATTCGACTATCCGGGCAATGGCGATGAGCCAGGTCATCGCGATATCGATGTCCCAGGTGAGAATCATCTGGAGCAGGCGCTGGATTCGAATCCTCAGATCACCACGTACTACTACAACTTCCAGCGCAACTACGGCTTCAGTCCTCAGGGGACAGCGTTGCTGAATCTGATCACCGAGAATCAGAAGCAGCGTGCTCGCGAAGCGTTCGAATTGTTCTCAAAGAACCTGGGTGTGCAGTTTGTTGAGACTGCGAATCAGGGCTTTACGATCGTCACTGGTGACCTGCGCGCGATTGATCCGAACATCATCACAGGAGCTGGTGGCGTGATCGGATATTCCAGCCGTCCGCTGAGTCTTGCGATCATGGACAACGCGGAGACGTGGGACGACTCCTTTGCCGGATCCTGGTTCTCCACGGCAATGCACGAAATTGGTCATCTGCTGGGGATGGGACACGCGTATGACCTGCCGGCAATGACGGTGATGGGCGGCTTCGAAGGTCCAACGGTTCAGACCACGACAGCGGAACCTGACTTCCCGGGTGACGCGGACATCGTTCATGGTCAGGCTTTGTATCGACCGGAAAGCCGCGATATTGACCTCTATCGATTTGTCCTGCCAAAGAAGGGGCAGTTCACCGCAGAGACCATTGCGGAACGCATGAGCGATTCGAGTCTGCTCGACACAGTCATTCGTCTTTACAAGGAAGACGCTTCCGGCAAGCGAACTCTGATCTCGCAGAACGACGACTACTTCAGCGAAGATTCGATGCTGACGCTGGAACTGGAGGCGGGGACCTACTTCATCGGGGTCAGTGCGAGCGGAAACGATCAGTACGATCCGACCATTCAGGACAACGGAATGAACGGAACGACGCAGGGCAAGTATGACCTGCGCATGACGTTCCGTCCAAACACTGACACGACCATTCGTGACTCTGCGCTGAATCAGCCATCGCTGCGGCTTGATGGTGACCATGACGGCGTCGAAGGTGGCGTTTACAACTTCTGGTTCCGTGCTGTGGATATCAGCCGGACTCATGTTGTGGACAAGAACGCGACGGCTGGGGGAAATATCACGAACCTCTACACGCGGATTAATCAGGCACTCGCGGTTGCTCAGCCTGGCGACATCGTTCGCATCGTCGGTAATGGCGGAACTGACGGTGATGTCGCGACGAAAGGTGACAACATTGCGTACCAGATCGGTCTCGACGATTCTGGCTTCGACCTTGTTGACGGTGCCTCGATGGATATCCCGAAGGATGTCGTCGTGATGATTGATGCCGGTGCAGTTCTGAAATTCCAGGACTCGTTTATCGGAGCGGGCAGTTCATCGGTCACTGTGGACCGTGGTGGTGCAACACTGCAGGTACTGGGAACGCCGACTCAGGACGTCACAATGACTTCCTGGCGAGACGAAACGATTGGCCGGGACACGACACCAACGCCAACAACTCCGAGCCCTGGAAACTGGGGAGGTCTGGTCTTCCGACGCGACGTGGACAATGATGAAGGACGCATCAACTATGAGCGTTCCGGAATCTTCATGGACTACGTCGCCTTTGCATCGCTCAGCTATGGCGGCGGAAAGCTGGATGTCGATTCCGTTCAGCAGATCGTGAATCCGATCACCATGATGGAGGCTCGTCCGGGCATCTATAACAACCTGATCACTCGCAGCGAAGACTCTGCGATGTCCGCGGACCCGGACAGCTTTGAAGAGACAACGTTCAGCGCTCCGGCGTACCAGACAATTTCGTTCACACCTGACTACAGCCGTGTTGGGCCGGACATTTATGGCAACCGCCTGGTCAACAATTCGAACAACGGTCTGTTCGTTCGAATTCAGACAGCGGCAGGTTCTCCGACGAAGCAGATGACCGTCGCCGGTCGCTTCGACGATCGCGATATCGTCCATATCATTTCCGAAAACCTGACGATTGCCGGCACACCTGGCGGCCCATTCCTTGAAGTGAATGCTCCTCCCGTCGTTCTGGTCACTTTGCTGGGGTCAACGTCCAGCGGCACTCTTCCGGCGGGAACATACAACTACCGCATTGTCTATGTGGATGCGGCAGGGAATCAGAGCCCGGCGTCGTTGCCAACGCGGTCTGTGACATTGTCCGCGACCGGATCGATCTCGCTGGCAAATCTGCCGCCAGCGGTTTCGCCTTATACATCGCGTCGACTGTACCGTTCCGACGATACAGGTGGTGGCAACTACACACTGATCGCCAACCTGAATGGATCGTCAACCACATTTGTTGACAACGGAACAACGCTGACGGGTATTCTCGACCTGACGTTGACCGGTCGTAACCGAGCTCGCCTGGATGCAAGCCTGGTTATTGACCCGGACATGATCATCAAGATGGAAGGGTCGCGAATCGAAGTTGGCATGGGGGCTCAGCTGATTGCGGAAGCTGTTGGCGGCCGTGAGATCATTGTGACATCACGTCTTGATGACCGTTACGGTGCGGGCGGTACCTTTGATACCAATAACGACGACTCACGTGGCAACAATGAAGTCAGTCCAAGTCGAACGACCGGTAATGGACTCTGGGGCGGGTTCTACCTCGCGCCAGGTGCCTCGGGCAGCATCGACCACGCCCTGGTGACCTTTGGCGGGAACGTGATTCCGACGGACGGCAACTTCGCCGGCTTCAATGTGATTGAGGCGCATCAGGCGGATCTTCGAGTCGCTAACAGTGTGTTCGAAGAGAACCGTGACGGAACAGGCGGTACAGCTCCTTCATCGCGCTATGGTCGAACTGCAAATGCTGCGGGAACGATCTTCGCCCGCGGTGCTCAGCCAGTGCTTGTGAACAACATCTTCCGTGATAACTCCGGTCCTGTACTTTCGATCAACGCGAATGCAATGGTTGCCACCTATCAGGGTGACTACGGCCGATCGACCGGACTGATTGACGCGTTTGCAGGTTATGAAAGCAATCAGGGGCCACTGATTGTTCGCAATCTGCTTGGCCGAAATGCCGTCAACGGCATTGTTGTTCGTGGTGAAACGCTGACGACTCAGTCAGTATGGGACGACACGGACATCGTTCATGTCGTGCAGAATGAAATTGTCGTTCCAAACTTCCACACGTACGGTGGGCTGCGGCTGAACAGCTCTCCGGATGCGAGCCTTGTCGTTAAGCTTTCCGGAGCAAACGCTGGTTTCACGGCTGGCGGCAAGCCGTTGGACATTAATGACCGAATCGGCGGAGTGCTGCAGATTGTCGGACAGCCGTACTTCCCGGTGATCCTGACATCCCTGGCGGACGACACCGTGGGCTCAGGCTTTGGTCTGGATGGACTTCCGCTGAAGGACACCAACGCCAACGGTGCCAGCACAGGCACAGCCGGGGCGTGGCGTAGCCTGATGATCTCGCAGTATGCTCACGATCGCAACGTTGAGGTTTACAACGAGCGTGAGACTATTTCAGCGACAGCTCCGGGCACGAATGCGACAGCTCGACTGGCTGAGTTTCTGGGAGCCCTCGGCAAGCAGAACTTCATCGTTCAGAATTCCGATGGCACAACGACCACTCAAAACAGCAGCGACGACAATCTGCGACTGGGATTTGAAGTCCACGGCGCGATCAATGCCCCCAATGACGTGGACGTTTACAGCTTCACCGGGATCGCCGGCAGCGAAGTCTGGATCGACATTGACCGAACTTCCTACTCACTGGATACCGTGGTTGAACTGATCAGTTCGACGGGCACCATCCTGGCTCTGTCGGATAACTCGCTGGATGAAAGTACAAACTCCAGCCTGATCTATCGCCAGAGTGCTCTGGTGAAGGCCAACAACCTGAACAAGTCGCTTTACAACAGCGACGACATGTACACGACGAATCCAAAGGACGCTGGATTCCGAATTATTCTGCCTGGCAACGTGGGCACGACCGGCACGTATCAGGTCCGAGTTCGCTCCAGCAATATTGATTCCCTGAACTCGTCTGCAAATCGTGCTGATCTGTCAGACACGTCGAAGGTCTTCAGTGGTCTGACGACTGGAAGTTATCAACTGCAGATCAGAATGCAGGAAACGGACGAAGTTCCTGGCACGACAGTTCGCTATTCGGACATCCGGTTTGCAACGAATGGTATTGAAGTTTACGGGCAGCCTGTTCACTCGCCACTCGCAGGTGAATACGCCGAAAGCACGTTCCCGAACGACACAGCGCTGGCGAGCGGTAACCAGGACGTCGGCAACCTGCTGAATACAGATCGTGCGACAGTGGCAATCGCCGGACGCATTTCTGCTCCGTCGGATGTGGACTTCTACCGATTCAATGTCGCTTACGATGACATTCAGCAGATTCCGGGTCTGACAAATCCGAATCGTTTTGCGTCGGTTGTGTTTGATATCGACTATGCGGACGGGATGTCTCGTGCGAATCTCGATGCGTACATCTTCAATGCGGAAACCAATCAGCTGATCCTCGCTGCAAGTGATTCCAACGTGTCCGAAGACCGAAGTGGTCCTCTCGAAGGCGCGGATATGGATGACCTGTCACGAGGCAGCGCTGGAGCATTGGACCCGTACATTGGTCCGTTTGAATTGCCAGAGGGCAATTACTATCTGGTTGTTGCACCGCATGGTCAAATCCCGGCCACACTGGGCCAGACGATGCAGACGAATCCGATCAGCACTCAGGTCCGCCTGGAGCCGATTCCATTCGTGCGTCGTATTTTCGACGAGCACTTCGGGGGTCAGGGAACATCAACGGCACCAGTGTATCAGTTTGCTGACGACGAGCAGGGACAGAACACAGTTCAGTACCACCTGGGTGACGTTCCGCTGTTTGTGAGCGACGGACAGTTTGTCTACATCGTGAATCCTTACACCGGAACGGCGGTCAACATTGTTGGCAACACCGGGGTCGCGCATTCTGAAATCATGATGCGACCGGACGGTGAGCTGTACGGCTGGAGCTTCGTAACCGGTGTCGATGCCGGCGACAGTACTTACTTCCAGATCAACACAGGCAATGGCGCTCGAACAAACATTGGTGACGAAGGTATCCTGACCTACCACGACTCGGATCCGTCAGCCACCTTTACTGAAACGGCGTCAAACGCCGGGATGGATGTGACGGCGTTCACCTATTTTGCTCCGACGACAACCGGTGGTGTCCTTGTTGGCAGTCGCGGCGACGGGCGGTACCGTGCCAACCTGATTTATCAGTTCAACACTCGAACAGGCGCCGCAATTTCTCAGGGCCCGGCTCGCGGGTCCAATGCCCGTGCTACCAGCAACAATGTTCCATCTTTGTTCAATCCTTCCGGAACGGACATTGTTGAGGTTGGCGCATTCCCGGCATCCGTGACGGGCGTTGTGCAGGGCGTGGCGATGTCCGGCCTGACTCTCTATGGGGTGACCAGCACCGGCCGCCTTGTCGAACTGGACCTTGCGACCATGACGGTCACAAATCAGAAGACGATTACTGACGCGAACGGCAATCCTGTGAATCTCACGGGACTGACTCTGGGACCAGATTCGGTTGAAGGCGGTGCGTATGCGACGACCCTGTTCGCGTCTGACGATCAGGGGAATATCTACGCGATCGCAACGGGTGGTAACGTCATTGATCCGAACGCGGTCTGGGGCGATCCGGTTCCATTCTTTGTGAACGGTCAGTCTGTGCTTGCGACAGGAGTCCCTGCTGCGGGCATCACGTTTGGTACTCTGCAGTACAACCTCTGGCAGCAGACCGGCAATCGTGGTCTTGAGGCAGGGCACGGTCTGACGACAGCCGTTGACGGCACACGAAACGCAGCGCCAGGCGGCGCGAGCCTTTACTTCGGCAATCTGGCTGGTGGCCCGACTGCCGGGAATAAGAATGATCTTGGCAACCTTGGCACTCTGAACAACTACAACTTCCCTGGCGGTGCTCATGGAACCTACATGAGCAACCCCTTCAGCCTTGAAGGCTATACGTCGTCCGACAAGCCGGTGCTGTACTTCAACTACCTGCTGCAGACGGACAGCAATGACTATATCCCTGGCGTCCGGTCGATGTCCGACGCAATGCGAGTCTACGTTGGTGACGGCACTAACTGGGTGCTGGCTGCGACGAACGATTCTTATCGGGGCGCGCTGACGGGCGACGATGAGCAGGATCTGGGTCCGAACGGTGTCACATCGTTCCCGAACGGCCAGCTCTTCCCGGATGTGGTCGAACTGTACGACGAAGCAGGCACTCCTCAGTGGCGGCAGGCTCGAGTGGATCTGAGCAATTTTGCGGGACGATCTGACCTGCGACTTCGATTTGAATTTGATACCAGCGGTGCTGTGAATGTTGGCGACATTTCGACTGTCGGCGAAGAAATGTATGCCCGCGAAGGCAGCAAACTGAGAGACGGTCAGAGCTACATTCTGGAAGGTGTCAACCAGTTTGAACTGGATATGGGCTATACGCTGGTGGCTCCGTCGTTCAGCGGGCTGGTTGACGGTGAAACATTCACTCTGGATGTTGATACTGAAACCCTGACGTTCGAAATCGATCTGCAGCAGACCAATGGCTCTTACAACGGCGTGGCCGGTACGAACAATGCGATTCGTATCTCGCGCACGATGAGTGCGAATGAGATCGCACGAGCGATTGATCTGGCGCTGCGAACTGCCATTGCTGCAACTCCGGTCGGATCACCTTTGAAGGAAATCAAACCGCATACGGATGGGAATAGAGTCAATATCGCGCGACAGCCGGCCAATGCTCCGATCACCACGATCGGCACAACGCTCACTCAGAGCGGTGGGGCCGGGCTGTTCGTGGATGGTGCCCCAGGAGTAACTCCAGGAACGACGCCGGTTGTGATTCACTCCGGAATGAGTCGAAATGAAGTCGCCATCGCGATGAAGAATGCACTTGCTGGTCATTTGCTGCCAGCGGGGGCCTACTATGAAGTGGAAGGCAACAACGCTGCCAATCCGCTGATTGCGACCGACCTGGAAGCACTTTCCTGGACCGATGTTGCGAACAACACGATTCAGGAGAACAACGCAGCTCCTCTGCCACACATTTCTATCATCGGGTCTTCATCCGGCATCTTCACTGACTTCTATCGGTTTGACGTACCGGCAGGTGCTCTGACGCGACGCGTAATCGTTGACCTCGACGGCACGAACACAACATTTAATTCGATGATTCGAATCGTCGATACGAATGGCGCGACGGTTATTGAGAACCTTGTCGGGTCAACCCTTGATATTGGCAGCAACCATATCACGTCGTACATCGATACGAACCTGGCTCCTGGTGAATACTATGTGCAGATCGGTGTTCCGCCGTTTGCCAATGACGCACTTCCTGGCGAACGATACACGCTGCATCTGTCGGTAGAAGGTCATGCCGTCAACGCAAATGGACCTGCTGATCCGCTGGTGGTGAATCCATTCAACATCAAGACCAGTGGTGACCTGGTTCGCATCATCGCTCACTACGTGACCAATGCCGGACCGATGGGCCACACGACCGGTCTTCCCGGCGATGGTTTCGGTGGGTACTACGATACGGCCACACTGGCTCAGCGAGGCATGAACAATGCCTTCGAAGGAATGTACATTGACGACATCATCATCGGGTTTGCAGAACGCGGTGAAATGGTGACCAATGCTCCGAGCAATTCGGCCTTCATTGATAATCCGCAGATTGTGAATCGCAACAATACAAATCCATATCCGGACATTCTGGAAGGTGCGTATGACGTTGAGATTCGACGGGCGTCAGACTACGCGAGCACTCCATCATCCGTTCCGAATCCGCAGTTTGATTCGCGCGATACAAATGATCGTCTGACAGATGCTCAGTCGATCCGTGTTCCAAACGCGGCGTCGCTGCGAGACGGTCAGACGTTTACGATCAGCGACGGCGTCAATTCTGTGACGTTCGAATATGAAGATGAGCTGTTGTCAAACGGCGTCGCTCAGGGACACTTCGCGATTCTGTTCAACCCGGCGAAGGCGGCGACTCTGGATGGTCGTTATGAAATGAGCAACTATCGAACGGGCGAATCGTCTGCCACGATCGCCGGCCGAATTCTGGATGCGATCAATTCAACGGCTGTTCAGGGTATTCTGAAGATTCGCGCTTCGCTGTCGGATGGAGCTGAGGATTCAGCGTTCGGCAGCACAAGCAGCGTGATCAACCTCTACGGCACGGCACTCGTAACGCTCAATGATGGTCTGCAGAAGCCGGGCGCTGACGGAATGCCGGATGGCTTCTTCGGAACGATGGCCGGGCTTGGAAATACGGCCGGCTCATCAACGCTGTTTACGTTCCGAAATACGACGCCGTACCTTGATCCAAATACGGGCTACCCGGAACAGATCCACAGCATTCGTATTCAGCTGCCAGCCGGCCAGAAGTTTGATCCGATTTCGATCCTGGGAGGAAACGGCACTGGTCCAACGGTTAATGCCGCGTCCGACTTCGACTCACCAACGTTCACGTCGCTGGATAACAACAATCCTCGCATTCCGAAGTTCACGTTCAGCTCAGAGTTTGATGTGCTGACAATCGACTTCTCTCAGATTGTTGATGCCGCACAGCGAGGTCCGGGGTTCGAGAAGAACGATGTGCTGATCTTCGGTCTGGACATCGACTTCTTCGCGGAACCAGTCTGGAATCTTGGTGCCACGGTCGACGTCAGTTACAGCAGCGGACGTGCCGTTGCGTCCAGGTTTGTTCAGAGCGGCACAACGGATCAGATGGGTGTATTGCGACCGGTCGAAGATCCGACCACTGTCATTTCCCACGAAGGCTACGGCGACAGCAATCAATACCGAGACCAGGGGCAGTTGCTGATCCGTTCAAACTTCATTTCAGATTCGCTGAACTGGGGCATTCTGTCAGATGCTGGCACTCGAACGGGCAGTCCAAATCCAACCGGCGCTGGTGCGCTGAGTCATGCGGGTCCGCCTCGCAACCTGCGTGAGCCGAACACCAATAACTGGCTGCCGGGTATTGTGATTTCCAACAATGTGATCGTTCAGTCCGGCCAGGGCGGCATTCTGTTCAGCGGCGAAATTCCTCCGGGTTCTCAGTCCTCCGTCGGTCCGGTGCCTGTTGGACGAATCATCAACAACACGATCGTTGGCAACCCGACGAATCGAGTTGGTGTGGGTATCCAGGTGGAGCAGAACGCCAGCCCAACTCTGTTGAATAACATCGTGGCTGACCTTGTCACAGGTATCTCAGTCGATGCCGGTTCACAGACGCTTGGAACAGTTGTTGGCGGAACTCTGTACCGAAACAATGGCACAAATGCTGCCACTGGTTCCATCGGACTTGGAACCTTCCCGATCTCCCTGACGAATACCGATCCGCTCTTCGTGGATCAGGTTCGACGCAACTACTACCCGGCTCCGCTGTCTCAGGCCATCGACAGTTCAATTGACACCTTGTCCGATCGAACCGGCTTCATCACAGTGCGAGATCCGCTGGGAATTGGTGTCTCCCCGATTACAACGCCAACGGTCGACGCATACGGTCAGCTGCGAGGCGACGATCCTGCTGTTTCAACGCCGGCAGCCCAGGGGGCGAATGTCTTCAAAGATCGCGGTGCGATTGACCGAGTCGACTTCTTCCGACCGACGGCGTATTTCTCAACGCCGCTTGATCAGTCGACTGCCGACCTGGATACGACGCTGGATGCTGTCTGGCTGAATTCTCCAATCACGGTTCGAGAGCTGATCATCTCTCTGTCCGACATTGGTATTGGCATTGACGATGCCCGAGTTCTGCTGAATGGCTCGCAGTTCAAGCTGTACATGGACGACGGTGTAAAGCAGGCAACTGACCTTCCAGACCTTCCAAACGGTACGGTGATCACTGAAGGGCTGCTGCAGAACGGTGTTGATTATGTCTTTGTCTACAACTCGACAACCAACGAAGTGATTTTCCGTTCGACGACTTCGTTCCCTGACGAACGCAAGTATCGCATCACTGTGGATAACAGCGATGCAACGACTGACGGCGTGGACGGAATTCGGGACCTTGCCGGAAACTATCTGTCGCCAAATCGAGTCGACGGGACAACGCAGTTCACACTGTTGCTGACGGATGGCATCAACGATGCTCCGGTGAATTCAGTGCCACTGGTTCAGACGACGGCAGAAGACACAACAAAGGTCTTCAGCGTTGCCAATGGCAACCTGATCTCAGTGTCTGACGCAGATGTGTGGCTCGGCACGAACACTCTTCGAGTAACACTGGCCTCAACAAACGGTGTGATGTCGCTGTCACGCGTGACGGGACTGACATTCACTGCTGGTGACGGTACGGCCGATGCTGCGATGACGTTCACCGGGACTGTGGACTTTATCAACGCGGCCCTTGCCGGGATGTCGTTCATTCCGGCCCAGGACTACTTTGGTCCGGCACAGATCACGATTACAACGAATGACCTTGGTGGATTCACCGGGCCTCCGACACCACCGGCGGCACCTCAGGAAGACATCGACGTCATTCCAATCAACGTGACACCGGTTAACGACATTCCGGTCTTCAATCCGCTGACAAATCCAGCGGCCGTCAATGAAGATGCCGGCGCACAGTCTGTAACCGCATTCATGACCGGGCAGGCTGCCGGACCAGCAAATGAGACGCCTCCGCAGACCATCTCGGCAACGCTGACGGTTACAGCCGTCACCGGTGCCTGGACGACATCAACGTTCTTCAGCGCTGCCCCAGCGATTGATACGACGACAGGTAACCTGACCTACACGACAGCAGCGAACGTCAATGGTACTGCAACCATTAGCGTCGTGCTGACAGACAGTCTGGGCGCTCAGAGCGTCACACGCACCTTCACAATCACTGTGAATGCGATTAACGATGAGCCGGTTTACACACTGAATTCGGTTCTGCCGATTTCCGTAGCGGAAGATGCTGGTACTCAGAACGTCGATCTGGTCAACACCTTTGCGGCCGCAATCGCGACAGCACTGGATGAACTCGGAACTCAGAATCTGACCTGGATACTGTCAAACGTTCAGCTGGTGTCTGGCAACCTGTCGATGGACACGCTGACTATTGATTCCAATGGCAACCTTACGTTCAAGTCGCATCAGGATACGGCTGGCGTCATCAGCGTCGATCTGACTCTGCAGGACGATGGTGCGACCGGCGGACTGAACGACAACGCAACGACACCATTTACGCTCCAGATCACGGTGAATCAGGTCAATGATGCTCCAGTGGCCGTCGCCCTGTCGCATACAGTGGACCGTTCCTACGATCTGACGCTGGATGCTTCACTGAGCTTTGATGTCGACGCGTTCTTCGGCCAGACGCTGACTTACGCGTGGGACCTGGATAACAACGGCACGTTTGAAACCTCGACAGCGGGCAACGCAGTATCGACAGTGACATGGGCCTACCTGCAGTCACTGGGAATCTCGGCTCCGGAGACTCGTACGATTCGCCTCCGCGTCACAGATTCCAGCGGCGCTGTCAACAACACGGGGACCACAACGGCAACGCTGAATACTCTCATTGTGGACTACGGTGATACCCCGGATACCTTCGGAACACTGAAGGTTACAAGTGGAGCAGCTCATACGATTGCCGGTGGACTGTTCCTTGGAGCAACTGTGGACGACGAAACCACAGGCGTTCCGAGCGCGGATGCGTCCGGCGATGGTGCCGATGAAGACGGTGTGAGCTTCCCGACTCGTCTGGAGACGACCGGTAGTCAGGCACTTCCTGCGTTCGTCGACATCGTCGCTTCAAAGGCGGGCTTTGTTGACGCGTGGCTGGACCTGAATCAGAACGGTGTCTTTGATGCGGGCGAACGACTGACTCTGCCTGGTGGGATGGCGGTTGTGGCTGGTTCAAACCGATTGTTCTTTGACATTCCGGCCAACACGATGACCGGTGACACCTTCATGCGATTCCGCATTAGCTCGACCGGTGGTCTGGCTCCAACGGGACGAGCAGCAGACGGTGAAGTAGAAGACTATCCGGTGAAGATCCGAACGTTGTCGGCTCCTGTGACTCCGGTCATCAATCGACCCGTCGACTTCAACACTGGAGACGGACGTATTCCGCAGACGAGCGACCTGACACCCGTTATTGTCTGGACTTCGCACCAGGAGAATTACTCGTACAGCGTCGAAGTTCGAAATGCTGCGAATACGCTGGTCTACAGCGGAACGACGACCTTCAGCCTCCAGGAAGTGACGAATACACTGCCGGCCGGCGTTTACACGGCGACGGTGATTGCTTCCAACAAGCTTGGAGCGACCGCTGCACCGGCAACGTGGACGTTTGAAGTCGTGCCTCTGGTCGTTGCGGCTCCTTCCGGAATCGTAACGGTCCCACGGCCCGTTATTCAGTGGAATGCAATCGAAGGCTCTTCGAAGTACACGGTCAATATCGAATCTCTGACGGCTGGCAGTACATTCCTGCTGACCACCTTCAGCACGACCGGGCTGGCAACTCCGAATCAGTTCATTCCGACAACGGATCTGCCAATTGGTCGCTACCAGGTTCGTGTTCGAGCCACAGATGCGGCGGATCAGCTGGGAGACTGGAGTCCGTTCGTCACCTTCCAGGTGAAGACTGCACCGGTCGTCACTTCTCCGGCAGGTCCTACTACATCGATTCGTCCGGCAATTGCATGGACGTCAGTGGCCGGTGCTGTGACCTATGAAGTGGATCTGTTCAACCTGACCGACAATGTTCAGGTCGCAAAAGTTACCGGAATCACAACCACGAACTGGACGCCATCAAGCAATCTGACGCTGGCGGACTATCGAGTTCGAGTGCGTGCGTTCAATGTTGTCAACGAAGATTCGAACTGGAGTTCAGATCAGGTCTTCCGCGTGGCTCCTGTTCCGGTTGCGGTTGCTCCGATCGGACGGGTTGCTGATGCAACTCCAACGTTCAGCTGGAATGGAATTGCAGCAGCCGATCGTTACGAATTGGTGGTGACCCAGAACTTCGGCAGCCACGTTCAGGTGATCAATGAAGTAAATCTCGCTTCAACCTCCTTTACACAGCCAACCGACCTGCCACTGGGACGCTACCAGTTCACGATTCGTGCGGTGAACATGCCCGCTGCCGGATCCGGCACTGGCCCGGCGTTCTCAACCATCAGTTCGACATACGACTTTACGGTCACGGAACGTCCAACGGTGACGGCTCCGCTCCCGACCACGTTCCTTGCTCGTCCAACCGTTGAATGGACGAATCCGCTGGGAGCCGGTGCGAATCCGATCAGTGAAGTCTGGCTGAATAAGGTTGAGAATGGCGTTTCCAACAAGATTCTGAGCCAGCCTGGAATTTCCGGCACGTCCTGGCAGATTTCGACGGACCTGGTTCTTGGGACTTACCAGGTCTGGGTGCGAACGACGTCATCCGTGGATCCTGGGACTGTTTCTGACTGGAGCATCGCACGTACATTCCGTGTCACGACGCCACCAAATCTGATTGGTCCATCAGGGCGAGTTGCTGACGCGACTCCGACATTGACATGGGAAGGTGTTCCTGGTGCGGCGACTTATCGAGTCTTCGTTTCCAGCAACTCAGTGAATACAACGGTGTACGATGTTTCCAATATCAATGCACTGAACTTCACGATTCCCTCGGATCTGCCGATCGGCCGATATCGCTACTGGGTACAGGCTCGAAGCGCCTTTGGGGACCTCAGCAACTGGAGTGCTCCGAAAGACTTCCAGATCGTCACGGGGCCGACACTGACGGGACCATCATCGTCAACGTTCGATACGACTCCATCATTCGCATGGACGAATATGGCAACGACACTGAATGGTCTGCCTGCCGGAGCGACAAGCTACGAGTTCCGCATCGACCAGGTTCTGTCGACATCGGTTGTGACAAACTTCCGGTTTGTTGCAGGACTGACGTCGCCGAACTACACACTGCCAGCCGCTGACGCACTGCCGGTTGGAAACTATAAGGCCTTCGTCCGTGCCCGTTCCGCGGATACTCAGGGCGACTTCAGCTTTGCACTGGCGTTCTTTGTGGGTGGACGACCCATCGTGAACTCAGTGCCAACATCAAGTAATCAGACTCCGCGTATCACCTGGCAGGCTGTAGACGGTTCGTCCGGCTACGAGGTCTACATCGTGAACGTCGCGAATCCGTCAGTAATCCTTGTTCGTCAGAGCAACATTGGAGCGACAAACTTCACACCGCCAACAGCTCTGGGCAAAGGCACATTCCGCGTTTGGGTGCGTGCATTCAATGCATCAACGGGGGCCGCAAGCCTCTGGAGCAATGCAGTGGACTTCACGATCACCTCGCGTGAAGAATCGGCCTTGCCGGCGTCGCCTGACACATGGATGCTGACAGCTCTGGCTCCTGCCTTTGACGACGGTTCCGTTGATACGACGATCAGCATGTTGCCGTCCCGCATGTCGGGGGCAGTCCATGCGATGATCGCCGAATCACCTGTCGTTGAGACAGAACAGGCCTTGATGATTCCAGAGCCTGGAACATCTCAGCAGACGGATGCAGTTCTCGGTGGCTGGGATAATGAAGCCTGGTGGGATGCACCGGCAGTCGAGGCAACTGAGTCGGCCGAGCAGGTCGTCGCAAATGTGCCTGTTGTGGAAGCGGCACCCGTGAAGGAAGAGTCGAAGTCTGCGGCAGTTGGTTTGCTTGGAGCTATTCTTGCTCTGAGCCCTCTGCGTCGTCGCCGAAAGAACGGGGAAGAGTCCTCGACATAATTACCTTCTGCGGCTAAAAACGAAGAACTGCGGGGCTCATCTGGGCCCCGCTTTTCTTTTTGAGCTCAATGAAGTTCAATTCGCCCACGGAAGCGTCAGCAGACTCGTTGGGCATGACGCGAGTTGACTTTGATCAGAAACACGTTGTCCCATGCAGGTTACAATCACAGCGGTCGGTCCTGATAATTCCGGCCTGGCCGATCCAATCGTGCACTACGTGACGGGTGCCGGCGCGAACATCCACGAAATCCAGATGTACGACCGTGACTCCGAGCGGCTGTTTGCCATGCTAATGCGGATCGAGTGGTCCGGAGATATTTCCACTCTTCGAAAACACCTTCAGGAGATTGGGAATCACCGAGGTCTTCAGGTGCGAGTGTGGTCGCGGGACGAGTATTCTCGGCCGCCGCGTTTGGCGATCTGCACGACATATCGATCCGAGCCGCCGCTCGCCCTGCTGCGGGCAATTCGGGATCGGCAACTGAAGGCAGAGGTGGCTGTGATGATCGGGAACAGGAACGCCTGCCGAAGCGTGGCAGAACAATTTGATGTTCCCTGGATCAACATGGGCGATGCTCAGGGCAATCCTGACTATGCGGTGCTGGAGAAGGTAATTGACGAACAGCAGATCGATTACGTGGTGCTCGCACGTTATATGCGAGTTCTTCCTGCGGATCTGTGCTGGAAGTTTGCTGGCGGAAGGATCATCAATCTCCATCATGGTATCCTCCCGTCGTTCCCGGGATTCCGTCCCTACGAAGATGCATTCCAGCACAGAATGCTCTGCTTTGGTGCGACAGTGCATTTTATCGTCCCGGAACTGGACGCTGGCAATCAGATCATTTACCAGGGAGCTTTCAGTGTTCCTCCCGGAACCACACTGGCGGAAGTGAAGCGACTTGGCGAAACTGATCATGAACCACGATGTTTGCTGGAAGGAATGCGCCGAGTAGTTGACCGTGAAGTTGAACTGCATTTTCACCGAGTTGTGCCGCGGTCTGTCTGAAAATGACTCGTTTGAGTCTCTCCCACTTTGAATACTGAATACTGAAAACTGTCCACGAGCCCCACTATGCGTCTTTCGGAATTGTTTGCCGGATCTAAGCCTGTTTTGTCGATCGAGATCTTTCCTCCAAAGACGGTGGAAGGCGATACCGCTCTTCGACGGAATCTGCAGACACTTGTCCAGTACGCCCCTTCCTTCATCTCCTGCACCTACGGCGCGGGCGGATCGACACGCGATCGGACCATGTCATGGTGTCGCGAAATTCAGGAGTCGTTTGGGAAAACGGCAATGGCGCACTTTACCTGCGTTGGTTCAACGCGGGAGGAACTCGTCCAGTGGCTTGCCGGCGCTTCCGCAGCGGGCATTCACAACATCATGGCGCTTCGAGGAGATCCGCCGGCGGGACAGGAAGCGTTCCGTGCTGTGGATGGTGGGCTCGGGAATGCCAATCAGCTTGTGGAACTGATTCGTGCACACCAGCCGCAGATGGGAATTGGCGTCGCGGGCTATCCGGAGAAACACATTGAAGCCGGCAGTCTGGAAGAAGATCTCCGAAATCTGAAACGAAAAGTGGATGCTGGCGCGGATGCTGTGTTTACTCAACTGTTCTTTGTGAACAGAAACTTTTTCGATTTCCGAACCAAATGTGAACAACTTGGCATTCAGGTGCCCATTGTTCCCGGCATTATGCCAATCACGGACTTCGCCAGAATCAAACGCATCACTTCAATGTGCGGGACGGTGTTTCCGAGCGATCTTGCTGCTCGACTGGAAGCCGTTCAAAACGACCCGGATGCTCAGTTTGAGATTGGGGTCGAACACGCGATTCGGCAGTGTGAAGAGTTGCGTCGTGAAGGTGTACCTGGCCTGCACTTCTACGCTTTGAACAAATCCGATGCCTGCCAGCGCATCCTTGAGGCTTTGAAGTGCTGAGCCTGCGTCCTCGTCACAGGGGAAGTCCTGTTGAGAACGGGATCCGGATTCGCAGCGGGGACAAACGCGTACTTGCGGGGCACGATGATTCAGGCGTCGTTTGCAATGGGTGTTGATCGCTTGAGCGTCAAGGCAGGTGCCAGCGATGGGCACGAGAATTCAGGAGTGTGTCGTGGTTGCGGCCGTTGTGGGTGCAACTGGTATGACAGGCAGTCTGGACAACTCCGTTGCGGCTTCCAGCGCGATCCATTTGCAAAGGCAGTGGCGGCAGTGGCAGAGATGGTCCAGAAGAGCCGGTGACATCGTGTCGACCGGCTCTTCCGGCCAGCGCAAAACGAGCACATCCAGCACCTGCTCGCAGGAGACAGGTGCTGAAATATTCGTCTGAATGTCTGGGGGTGTGCTCATGTTATTTCGCCCAGAGTTTGTCGCAGGCGTTCCAGTGCTCTTTGTTTTCGCCGCGTGACCGCCTGAGGAGAAACCTTCAGGTGGGCTGCGATTTCGGTTCCGTCGTATCCTGACCGCAGCATTTCAATCACGAGCCTTTCATCGGTAGGCAGTGATTCGATCTGCTGCTGAAGATCCATCACAAGAGCGTAATCCGGAACACAGTCCGCCGGCTCAAATTCCAGCTGCACTTCTGCAGCAGATCCTCGCTGGCTTCGTTTTCGCAGTCTTCCGAACGCCCGTTCCGCGGCTCTTCCAACAGCCTGGCGGAGCAGAATTTCGTGAGACACCGGAACAGGCTCGGGAAGAGCCGGTTCGCTCTGCGACTGGTTCAGATCAATCCATGCGTCCTGGAACAGGTCATCTGTATCGTGAACAACGGTCAGATGTCTGTTCCGCTGATAGTGGTACCTGATAAGACTTCGCATCCTTGCGTCGTCGGACATTTGAGACATTTGTCGGCTCCAGAAAAAAGGAGCCGAGTGGAGCCATTGCTTACCTGCCAGTGCTGGTCAGAAACTCAAGAGAACTTCATTCAACCAGTCAGATGGCCAGAGAAACAGGGCTGACTCTCGGCCCCGAGAAGAAAACTGACCCGGGTGACAGTGATGAGCTGTCAGCCAGAGAAGGTCCTCTCGGAGCAATGCTGTATCTCAATCGTTCGAGCAGATCATTTTCTGCGAAGGTTTCAATCAGGCATTCGGAAGATGGTGGCCCGCGGGGCGGCGCCCGTGGATTCAGTACATATCTCAACAGAGAAGGCGCGTTGTCTTCGAGCCGCTCTTCAGTGATTGCGGCAATGTCCCGAACCGGGAGTTCGACATATTCGGCAGCAGCAGCCTGGCGATGCCCAGCCCGATAGCGTCTGAGCTGGACCTGACTGGAATAAGGAATGGGCTGCAGTCGAACAGTCAGTGCCGTTGCAATCGGCTCGTTTGTAATCGGAGAGTGATTGAGCTGGGTTGATGGCTCGACGGAAGCCTGGGTTGAGTTGAGTCGATCAGCGGACAGTTCTCTTTCTGTCCAGCCAGCCAGTTCGGTCTGATCCGGCAGAAATCGTCCTGGTCGAGCAGAATCCAGTCTGATGCGGGTTGCTTCACTCAATGTCCACTCAGTATGGTCGCCCCAGAACTCCGGAGCCATCAGAACTGTTTGCGTGATGGCTGCCTGCAAATCTGAGTGCGGAAACAGGCCTGAGACTGCATCGGCCGATACCGCAGATTCATAGCGATCCCCGGCAGAATGCAAACCAGCAACTTCTGGTGCAATCGAGACCAGGCGACTGGCATCATTGGTCGACAATGTAAGAACCATCGAGTGGTTCTCAGTGTTTATGACCACGCTCGGGAGCGGTGACGCGGCATTGTCGCGGACTGGCTCTGGCGGCTGCCGATCCTTGGTTGTTCCGGGGATTCCACCGATTTCAACGGTCGGAAATGGAGGATCTTCATTAAGGACCGGAATGCCGCCGTTCTCAGTTTCCTTTGGAGTTTCATCCTCACCTGTCAGAACTGGTCCGCCCTCGCGAGCCATTGGCTGCATGGGATAACCATAACCGTTCATCACGACAAAACGCAGCAGGCCAGCACCTGCAACATTGGTGGTCAGAACGACGGGCACTTCCGGAATGACAGCCGTGATTGCATTTACGGCCGCCAACTGCAGGTAGGACGCCTGTTCTGACGGAGGCCCGGTGACCCACTGGTCAATTTCGTCGATGCTGATCCCGACAACGGCTTCCGCATTCGAGAGAGTCGTGTCGACGTCACCAGCTGGCGATGCTGAAATCAACACTTCCAGTGGAGCAGACTGATTTGGAAAGGTGTCAAGAGTGACGACACCCATGGCTTCGGAGAATACGGGATAGATCTCAGTAAATTCGCCGTTCGCTGCTCGCCACTGCAGTCCTTCAGCGAAATCAAAATCCTGCATCAGGTAGTAAAGAAGCTCTTCCAGCGTTCCTGAGAGGTGGATGCCACCATCAAGCTCCGGTGTTTCACCCTCCGGCGTCTCGATGTCGATGTTGCTGACCGGCAGGTCTCCATCGTTGGCAAATCCAAGATCCGGTTGTTCATCGCCAGGGTCTGCGATTGGGGCGTCTGGATTCCCAACGATAATCTGTCCAATTCCATCGGACAGTTCATCACGTGGCCCTTCCGCCTCGACGTCGTCGCCCGGAATCAGCGTGCCGGGATACTGCGGAAATTGGAGGTCCGTACCGTCGGGGAACTCCGGCAGTTCAATTGTCGCAGGGAAGTCTTCCCAGGAAAGGTCACCCAGGCTAAGGCCAGTATCCGAGGGCGGCGGCTGAAGGTTTGCTTCAGTCGCGGAATCTGCAGCGGGCTCAAACCCGTTGGAAATTTCCGACAGAGGAGACGCGGACAAAACAAGTCGAGTTTCGGCGACTTCGGTGGAGGCTGCCAGCCGTCCGCCCCTTCGACGGGCAGATTGGGGGCGAATGAGCGTCCAGGGTTCCAGCGCAGCAAACGAAAGGCATCGAGAGATCGACTCCCGAGCTACTCGAAGGCGCTGAAAGAACGACTGGAGCCGCAACTTATGCTCCCGGTGAAAAGCATTGGTAGGAGGGGCGGTTGTGAATTGCCATGGTCCGAATTTCCTTCTTCGGGCTACCTCTGCTACCCTGGCGGGGGACAAAACCTCAACGACATTCCGCCGAATTCCGCAATTGTTCAGATTCTTGCGGTGTCAGATTATGACCTGCATCTGAGAATTCAGGAGGTGGACTTTTGGCAACGTTAGTCCAAGTCGTATTTTGAGACGATGGTGTCGTTTTGAATCCTCGAAAGCGTTCGCTCAAAATTGTCCAGAATGTCGCGAATCAGGCGGTCTTTCATCACTTCAGGAAGTTTGGCCATCCTCGCTTTTTCCAGCGCGGCGGCTGCCACTTCATACGCACGCTGAAGGTCCGCGTTCCGCGAATCTAAGCGATTGATTTCCAGAGCGCGGATTGTCGCCTGAACGTAGGTCTTGATCGATTCGGCGACCTCGACAGACTTCGCATCCCAAAACGCGCGGCTTTCCCGAATTGCCGCCTCAGACTGGTGAGTGAATAACTGCATTTCGGTTCGGTATGCCAGGCGAGCTCTTTCCAGCTGGTGGGCTGACTCCGCGTTGCGGAGCCGCAGGCGGTTAATCATTCCCATCTGGTCTCGTTCGACATCACTGGCAGACGGCGCCGGACTGCCGGATTTTGGGCCGACAGGGACAGGCGTGTTTGCCTCGGGTTCTGGGGAAACCCTCACAATTTCTGTGGAAGAGTTCGCGTTTCCGCGTTCACGCCGCGAAAACTCCCGACTTAGTCGTTCATTCAAATCATCGCTTGAATTACCCATTTTCGAACTCCTCTGCGCAGATCCCGAGTGTCGGCGGTCAGTGTATCCCTGACGCAACGACTCGACAAATCTGCACTTCCCCGACTTTTGTGTACTCGCCAAAACCGCTGCCGCGCGAATCTCATAGAAAACACAGACGTCGTTAATCCTGAGGGATTCCTGAACGTTCCTTGCGAGTGACTCCAGAACGGCATATCGGATCTGGACGAAAAGACGGTTCCGGCAATACCCTTCGGCCAGACTTTCAGAGCGGCCAGAAGATCTTGTGTTTCCCGTTGATATCCAGAAGTAACGACATGCAACTGCGGCTTCCTCAATCGAATAACGTTGGTGAATGGCTGCAGTTTCTGTCCAGCATGTCGACTCCCGTCATTGCCTTGCTTGCGGTCGCGCACGTCCTGTTCTTTTTTTTCCTGAGACTATGGTGTGCACGTGATACTCGCGCGATCGCGTCCGTTCTGGACGACTTTACCAGGGGGCTTCGACACCGCAGTGTTCTTGACCGCTCGATGCCGTTAACAACGCAGATTGATGCGTTCGTCCAGGATGTGAATGAAGTGCTCTCTGATCCAACTCGGACTCATGATCGCGCCGTCTGCCTGCAGCGCCTGCAGATTCTGGATGAGAAGCGGCGCTATTTTGAATCACTGTCGTTCGAGACCCTGGTGCATTCTGCAAGGACCATGATCGAGGCATATCCGTTAAGCGGCGTTCTTGGCACAGTTCTGGCCATTGGCTCCGCGCTACAGGCGGATGCGACGCAGAAATCGGCTGCATCTGTGAACGTAGTGATGGAACGCTTTGGTGATTCCATCTGGTCGACATTCACCGGACTGTTTGCTGCCATTGTCCTGATGTTTCTGAACAGCCTGCTGGAGGTTCGATTTGCCCGGCTGACGGACGCACGTGCACACGTGCGTGAAATGGTGGCCCGGGCGAAAAGGGAACTGGCTCTTGCTGGTCATTCGAAGCCGGAGGCTGCGGAATGATCAATCGACGCCGACTTTCCCTGCAGCTGACGCCCCTGCTGGACCTGTTGCTGATCGTGATGTTTTCGCAGTACATCGAAAATCGAAATCGCATTCAGGCTGTTGAGACGGAACAACTGGAAGGCCGTCGTGCCATAGAAGAAGAACGTGCTCAATTGCTGAAGGATGTACAACGACAGAAGCAGGAGCTGTCGCAGCTTCGGCAAACCTATGATGAACGGTTCCAGAACATTCTGAATCAGCATCAGCAGGCCGGAACTTTGCTGGCTCAGTCTCTGAATCTTCCGGCCACGGCGATGACGGAAGTCCTGAAGCTTCGTACCGCCGGACAGACCGACGATGCGGCACGGCTGGAGGCTGCGGCCGAGACATTGCGAAAGACGCTGGAGCAAAGTGAGTCTGACGTGTTCCGTTTTGCTCTGCGAGTGGACGAGATGCAGAAGCACGTCTCAATGTGGGAAGTTCACGTTCAGGACAATGGCAAGGTCTCTGTGTCCGACGGACATCGTTCAGCGACGGTCGAGTTTTCCAGCCCCGATGAATTCGCCTCCCGCATCTTTGAAGCCACCAAGACGTTCGATGACCCGAATACTCTGGTGATTACTCTCCTCACCTGGGGAGATGCTCAGGGTGGGCCACGTCAAAAAGCGACTGACGGAATGCCGATCCTGACCGAACGCCTCAGGGCTCACGCAGGCGGAACACATTGGTATGATTTTTCGATCGTCGGCTATCGGCCGGCTGGCCCCGTTTTCACTCATCCCTGAACGTAGTTTTTGTTTTCGACGAGACACAAATGATCGACAAAACTTCTGACCGTTCAGACAAGCGACTCGTTCCCAGGCTCGTTCGAGGCACATCCCGGGCCGGAGTTGGTGCCGGAGCAGTGCTGATTGGGCTTGCGCTGTTCATGCTGTTTCGAGGTTTTGGCCTCGGGCCAGGCAGCGGGCCTGGTGAAGGTGGTTCCGGGGATGCCGACGAGAAATCTGACGAACGGCCAAAAATCCTGGCGGCTGATTCAGCACCTCAGCAGAGTGATACGAAAGAGCAGCCCGACTCTGAAGCAGAGGCTGCGGCCGGGAAGAATGCAAACGGATTGACGTTCGATGAAGAGAAAGCGATCGCGTCCAGCGTCTTGACGGTGCTCATTGATGAACACGACTATCTCATGCAGATTCCAGGAACGACCGACCCCGTCTATCGGCGTGCAGACCTTGCCAGGCTGGTGGAGTTAGCGAAGCGGACAAAAGGCGATTCAAACGGAATCCGTGTCCGGATCCTGCGAAGAGAATCCGCAAGAGCATCTGCGGAGAACCAGATCAAGGCGGATCTTGTACATGCCGGAATCGGTACGGACGCCATCGTCATGCCACGAGAGTTTGTCCCATAGAACCTGGCCGGGCCCAATCGCTGATACCTTCGGGTAGCACAGGTGCAGTCTTTGTCGCGATGACACCGGAAGCCGATGAGAACGCATGGTGCATCTGCCGAAAGAAACGAAAGATGTCGGAAAGGGTGGGGACCGCCGGGGTGACGCATTACCACTTTCCGAATGAGGTGGTTGCGGAATTCCTCGACTTTTTGAGGCGCGCCGAGAAGCAGGCAGCTAATTTGATTTTGGAAGAGTGTGCCTGTTTCAAGAGAGTGTTTGACGGGCTGCTTGAATAGCAAGAGCCATCAAATCATGCCCACTGATGTGAATCCCTTTCGGGTCGACGAACTGGTCGATCCTCCAACAACGCCTGACTCGAAGAGTCAACTTCGAATATGGGCTGCGTTTGGCGCTGCACTGTTGTCAATGATTGTCTGCGGCCTGGTAAACTCTGTCGTGTCGCTGCCTATTGCAATTTCCGCCTCGGCCATGTTTCAAGAACAACTGGGATTCGGTCAACTTGGCCTGCTTCTTTTTATGTTTGTGCCGCTTGGGTGTCTTGTTGGTGTTTTGAGCCTCTGTCTTCTGTTCCGAAATTCCAGAGGACTCATTGTGTTTGGATTGATAACCTGTGCTGTTCCTTTTGTTGTCCCCAGCTTCAGGGCAGTTATTGGCTCGCTTTGGTCACTGTTCTTCACCTCCATAGTTCTTGTTCTGATTGATTTTTGCCTGTCGGTCATCCTTTGGAAGGTATTGATGTCGAACAGTCGCGGACCACGGCCCTGAGGATTTCACCGAATGAGCCTCAGGCGAAGGGTAAGATTGGGGTCGCCGCTTCACTTCGTCTGGGATCGCAGTGGATGATCCTGCTTGGGATTGGCTGAGTGTTTGGCTCCAGGTTCGGCACCGGACGGCTCGCGCCGTTCCGCTACCTGGGCGAGCTCAGTCGCCGTTAATCGGAAAGAACTCGATCGACAATGGATACTTCCAGTACTTGCCCTCTGCTGCCTGCAAAGCGCCGATGATCGGGAACACGATCCAGAGAGCCCCAAGCACAATCAGCATGGGGATTCCAATGACAATCAGGCATGCGAGACCTGAGATGACCGCATAAATGAGGCTGCTGAGCATCCAGTTGATGATGATTCGGCCCTGTCGCTTCACTTCAACAGATTCATCTTTCGCAACAATCCACATGATGAGCGGTGCAACAGTCCCGAGGACAGTCCATGTCAGCAACTGTGATGCATGCATCAGAGCCGAGTAGACGTTGGGACGCAGTCCACAGACCGTTCCTTCGGCGGCACCCGAAAAGGCATTGGGTAGCGGTGGAGGGGAATTTGTGAACGCCGTTTGAGCACCGCGGTTAAGCACTTGCTGTTTTGCCTGCTGAAATTCCTGCTCACTGAGGGCGCCTGAATCCCGCAACTGTCTGAGCCGTTCAATTTCTGCAGAGATCATCGCATTCTCCAGTTCCGAGTCTTTCGAGCAGCGAGCAGCTGGCCAACATTGTCACCAAAACGAGGCGGTCATTCGACCGAAGTAGCAGAATCCTGGACAGATCCCTTGTCATTTCTGCAGAATCAGTCTTGAACCAACCTGCAAAAAGAAAAGGGTTGCCGACATTCATCGGCAACCCCCTGATCTGTGTCATGCTGAGGAGATACGTAGGATTCAGGAAACGAACCCGCTGGTGATCCTAGAAGTCCAGATAGACAATTCGGCCTGGAATCAACCGAACAAATTTGGTCTGATAAGGTTCGATGTCTTTGTCGTTGTGTCGCGCTTCCACTCGGACGATCTGGCTTGCACCTGGGTCCAGAGGTCGATTGGATTCAAACAGCCAGACGCCACTTTTCATCTTGATTCCGCCCATGGTCTGAACACTCAGCCAGGGCACGGTGCCATTGTCTCGAATTGCCAGCATGGCGGTCCGCGGATGTTCGTCCTCCGGAACCGGATGAGAAGGGCGACTATAAGTTTGCCCCACGGTTCCCGGTGGCCTCGGACTCAGCGGATACTCAACCGGCGGGTGAGCATAGGGTGACATGGCCGGATGAACGACGGAAAAACCTCCGAACGTTGGGAGTCCTGCCATGACCGCGTGAGCCTGATGGCAATCGCACGAATACGCGGAAGTTGCGAACATCAAAATGAGGATGCTCGCGACTGCAGAAGATGTCAATTTCCTGTTCATACTTGTTCCTTTGCCCGGAGCACACCAGAGAATCGCCACACCGCGAAGACGTTTACGCGACTCTCACACCCTACAACCTGCGCCGTGTTGAGTTGCCGGAATCTCCGCAGAGACGAGGTTTTGATGGAGGGCGAGATCACTGTTTAGCGACTTGCGAAACAGCGAAAACGAGTGCGGTTTCGTAGACATTTTGGGACGTTCCGAGCGCGACAGTTGCTCCGTTCGCGAAGCTTTCGAAATCTTTGAGCGTCGATCCTATTGGACGCTGAGCACCTTCCGGACGCCAGGAAAACCCTGCTCCGTTTCCCCCCAGGGCGTGTTTTTTCGTCACACAATGTTAGAGTGGATCCGTGATGGGCAGGGCTCGTCAGGAAACAAATGATCAAAAAGTCAACATTGGGGACACGGAGAACACTCATGAAGAAGTTTGCACTCGGCCTTACACTCGCGATTTCAGCAGTTTCTGTTGGCTGTGATAAGCCTGCTGAAGAAACATCTGCACCACCAGCACCTCCAGCAGCAGCAAGCGGTGCACACGAAGCAAGTGGCGGAGCAGCAGCTCACGGGGCAGCTGCTCCGGCCGACGCACCAGCCGCAGCCCCAGCTGATGCAGCTGCTCCAGCAGCGGCTCCTGCTGACGCAGCAGCCCCAGCCGCACCAGCGGACGCCCCAGCGGCAGCTCCAACTGAAGCTCCTAAGTAATTGATCACTCGATCATTGCAATGACCCTGCTGAACAAAAATTCAGTCAGGGTCTTTTTGTTGAGTAAAGCTGGCGGTAGTTAGAATTCGTCACGAACACTGGTGTCAGGCGGCGCGTGAGGACTGGTGGAAGTCTGCTGAAAGCGTCAGGCAATTGGCAGTTTCCGAGAATCGGTTGACCTCTCAAATATGGTCATTGATTCTTGACAATCAAAACCGCCCACTTAAGACTTGTTGGACTTGAGGTGGGTTTCCCGCCGCAAAGTCCCGCCCCAGATCCCACCCTGGCAATCTTTTCTGCCGTTTCTGCCGATACACAATCAAACTGTTTTCGTCTTCTGGTTGCAGTGAGTGATCAGTTGGCGCAATTTCCCTGGAGAGAGATGGATGATTCCCGGTCGTAGTCGCAGAAGTTTCCTTCACGTCGGATTTTGCGGTGGTATTGGCCTGACCCTGGCTCAGTACTTTCAGCTGAAATCTGCCCAGGCAGACATCAAGAATTACGAGAGCAAGGAAGGGACAGCCAAGTCTGTCATTTTCATTTTCCTTCCAGGCGGTATGGCACATCAGGAAAGCTTTGACCCGAAGCCGTATGCACCGATCGAATATCGGGGGCCGATGAGTTCGATCGAAACGAATGTTCCCGGAGTGTTCATTAACGAACGCTGGGTTCAGACCTCGAAGGTGATGGACAAGATCACAATTTGTCGCAGCATGACTCATGGTGAAGCAGCCCATGAGCGAGGGACTCACAACATGTTCACAGGGTACCGGCCAAGTCCGGCCCTGTCATACCCAAGCATGGGAAGTGTTGTCAGTCACGAGTTTGGTCCTCGCAACAATATTCCACAGTACATCTGTATTCCTGGGCAGCCGAATGAGTTTGCTGGCACCGGATACCTGAGTTCTTCCTTCGCTCCGTTCAGCCTTGGCGCCGATCCGGCTGCTGGTGGCTTCACTGTTCGTGACCTTCAGTTGCCAGGTGGTGTGACGGACGAGCGATTCACTCGCCGACGTCGTGCGCTTGATGCGGTCAACGACCACTTTGTGAAGAAGGAAAAGGCTGATTCGCTGGATGCTGTGGATACCTTCTATCAGCGAGCTTACGGTTTGATCAGCTCGCCGCAGGCCCGTGAGGCATTTGACCTCAGCAAGGAACCGGACAAGCTTCGCGATGAATACGGTCGCAATGAAGCAGGTGCTCGCATGCTGATGGCTCGCCGGCTGGTTGAAGCTGGTGCTCGATTCGTGACCCTGACCTATGGTGGCTGGGACATGCATGACAACATCGCTGCCGGCATCAATGGTCAGGTTCCTCCACTGGATCAGGCGTTTTCTCGGCTAATCCGCGACCTTGATGAACGAGGCCGCTTGAAGGATACGATGGTTTGCATCGCCAGCGAATTTGGTCGTACGCCAAAGATCAACGGGACTGCTGGTCGAGACCACTGGCCAAAGGTCTTCAGCGTGGTTCTGGCGGGTGGCGGCATCAAGGGAGGCTTCGTGTACGGTACGTCGAATTCGACTGCCAGCGAGCCTGAAGACAACCCGCTCAATGTCGAAGACTGGGCAACTACGATCTACAGTTGCCTTGGCATTGTTGCAGACAAAGAACTGATGGCGCCTGGTGACCGTCCAATTGAAATTGTGGACGGTGGAAAGATTCGCAGCGAACTGCTTGCGTAACGGAATTGACCACTTACACAACGCTGCGGTACGAGCAATCGTCCGTGGCGTTGTTGTGCAATAGGGGCAGGCTGTTGTGTCACATCCGCGCATGAGCCACCATGGCTCAGTTGAGGGTTTGGCGACGGCTGCTCCATACAGCCCGAAGTCCGCGTAGTCGCCTCGGGTAGTCTGTGATTTGCTTCATCAGGGAAGATGAAGTCTCACGAAGGAAGGAGTCCTTGCGTCTCATTCAACGGAAGAGACTGTCGCTATGCGTTCTGCACTTGCTGCCTGGCTTTGCCTTGCCGCCGTGGCAACATCATTGAATGCCGCGGATCCGCAACTGTCGATTATTGTTCCCCGAGGTGCTCAGAGAGGGACCGAGCAGGTCTTTCGCTTCGCAGGCGCCCGTCTGAACGACGCGGAAGAAATCCTGTTTTATGAGCCTGGCTTTGAGGTGCTCGAAATCAAAGCGGCCGATGCGAACAATATTGATGTGAAGGTCCGTATCGCTCCGGATTGTGCACTTGGAGAGCACACTGCTCAGGTACGTACGAAGAGTGGTGTTTCCGATTACCGCACGTTCTTCGTTGGTGCTCTTCCCGTTGTCGAAGAAGTGGAGCCAAACACTGACTTTGCTGCTCCTCAGCAGATCACGATGAACGTCACGGTGTCCGGCACGGTCCAGAACGAGGACGTTGACTACTTCGTTGTCGAGGCGAAGAAGGGACAGCGGCTGAGTGTCGAAGTTGAAGGAATGCGATTTGGTCAGACGTTGTTTGACCCTTACATCGCCATTCTGAATGAGAAACGATTTGAGCTTGCGGCGGTGGATGATTCGCCACTTTTGAAGCAGGATGCTGCTGCGTCGATCGTGGTTCCTGAAGATGGCCGTTATATCGTTGAAATGCGCGACAGCAGCTACGGTGGCGATGGCAATTGTCGCTACCGCCTGCACATCGGCACCTTTCCGCGTCCGACAATCACCTATCCGGCAGGTGGCCAGGCCGGGCAGACTCTGGATATCACTTTTATTGGCGACGCCAATGGTCCGATCACGAAGTCAATTGCATTCCCTGCCGATGGCGTGACGGAGCTGCCGATCTACATCGACGATGCCGAAGGAATTACTCCATCGGCACACAGCGTTCGAGTTTCTCCGCATCCGAATGCAATGGAAGCGGAACCAAATCAGGGCTTTGACACAGCAACGCCGGTGGCCACGTTTCCGTCCGCGTTCAATGGAATTCTGCAGGAACCTGGTGACGTCGATATCTTCAAGTTCACGGCCAAAGCTGGCCAGGTTTTTGAAGTTGAGTGTTTTGGTCGACGAATCCGCTCGCCGATTGATCCGGTGATGAACCTTTACAAAGCCAATGGAGAAGGCATCACAGGGAATGATGACTCACGTGGCCCCGACAGTTACTTCCGCTGGCAGGTACCGGCTGATGGCGATTATGCAATTCGGGTTGCAGATCACCTGAATCGCGGAGGCCCGGAGTTCACATACAGAATAGAATTTCAGGAAGTGAAGCCGTCGCTGAACCTGGGAATTCCTCGAGTCGCTCGCTATTCGCAGTCACGCCAGCAGGTCTATGTTCCTCGAGGCAACCGGTACGGGACGATCATTTCCGCCGAGCGTGTTAACTTCGGTGGTGAGCTGACCATTGATGGTCTGCAACTGCCTCCGGGCATCACGGTGACCGCGCTGCCTATGAATCCAAATCTGAATGTCATGCCGATCGTGTTTGAAGCGGCGGCCGACGCTCCCCTGTCCGGAGCACTCGTTGACTTCAAGATGAAGCCGACTGACCCGAACCTTGCTTCGGTGGTTGGACATTTCACCAATCGTGCGGACTTCGTGATTGCTGGTCCAGGCCAGTCGCTCTATGTCTGGAAAGACGTGAATCGGCTTCCTGTTGCTGTTGTTGAAGAATTGCCGTTCCATCTGGAAATCGTTCAGCCCGCCGTTCCGATCGTTCGTGCCGGAATGATGCAGCTGAAGGTTGTTGCGAAGAAGAAGGAAGGCTGGGACGAAGAGATCCACGTTCAATTCCCATTCCGTCCTCCAGGGATTGGTGCCAACAGCGAAATTGTCATTCCGAAGGGGCAGACCGAAGGGCTGTACCAATTGAATGCCGATGGGAATGCCGCTTTGGGCAAGTGGCCAATCTATGCACTCGGCTGGGCCAACATTAACGGTGCCGCATGGGCGTCATCTCAGATGGCAAATCTGGAAGTGGCCGAGCCTTATGTTGGGCTGGAGATTCAGCGTGCATCAGTCGAGCAGGGCAAAGAGACGGAAATGCCGATCGCTGTTTCTGTGCTGAAGGAGATCAAGCAACCTGCTCAGGTCACTCTGGTCGGACTTCCTCACAAAGTGACCGCAGAACCACTGCAGATTAATGCGGACACCAAAGAACTCGTCTTCAAGATCAAGACGGCTCCGGACAGTCCGGAAGGCACTCACAAGAATGTCTTCTGTCAGGTCACTATCGTCGAGAATGGCGAACAGATCGTCCATGCTCGACTTGGAAATTCAGAGCTTCGAATTGACAAGCCGCTGCCGATGCCAACCGCGGCTCCGGCGCCGGCTCCAATGCCTGCAGCTCAGGCGGCTGCTCCGATGCCAGCACCAGCACCTCCCGCGGAAAAGCGACTGACCCGACTTGAGAAGCTTCGACTGGAAGCGCAGAAGAAGAGTGGCGGCGAAGCAAAGCCGTAGTCGGTGTCATTTCCATCAGGAACATTTTCTCCAATATCTGGAGTGTTGATTAATGAAACGTTTGATTCTTTCTTTGCTTGGACTTGGGTTTTTGTTGCCGGCAACGACGCTGGCAGACGATGTCCCTGCTTCAATCTCCGTGGCACCTGCTGACATTCATCTTTCAGCAGCCCGCGACCGGCAGCAGATCATCGTTCAGGCGGTTATGCCAAATGGATTGACTGCGGACGTCACCGATCAGGTCACCTGGACTCTGGAAAATGAAGGCCTTGTGCGACGTGACGGCGCAACCTTCTATCCGGTTGCAGATGGTTCCACGAAGTTGAAGGTCGCATTTGGGGCCCACACGGTGGAAGTGCCAGTGACCGTCCAGAACTGTCAGGTGGATCCGCCGATTAGTTTCCGTCAGGATGTGATGCCAGTCTTTATGAAGACGAGCTGCAACAACGGAAGCTGTCACGGGGCGGCGCGAGGGAAAGACGGTTTTCGAATTTCTCTGTTTGGCTTTGACCCTGAAGGGGACCATTACCGACTGACCCGTGAAATTCCTGGTCGTCGCATCAATCTTGCTCTGCCAAAAGAAAGCCTGTTGATGGAAAAGGGAGCCGGTCAGGTTCCGCACACAGGTGGAAAGCGATTTGAGCCAGGCAGCGAACACTACAACACCGTGTTGCGTTGGCTTGAGGCAGGAGCCCCGAACGATCCTGGTCCGGTTCCGGCCGTTGTGTCTGTCGAACTGTATCCAAAGAACGCGGTGATGGACGGCGAAGGCACGACTCAGCGACTGACTGTCCGCGCAAAGTACGCTGACGGGACAGACCGAGATGTCACCAACCTCGCGTTCTTCAGCTCAAACAATGAAAACAGCGCAGAAATCGCTCAGACTGGAATGGTCACTGCCCATGCTCGCGGTGAAGCGTTCATCATGGCACGCTTTGAGACGCATACTGTGGGGTCGCAGTTCATCGTACTTCCCAAGGGTCTGCAGTATGAAGATCCGAAGACTCCGGAGAACAATTACATCGACGCGCTCGTGAACGCCAAGCTGCGAAAGCTGCGAATCGTTCCGTCGGAGCTGTGTTCGGATGAAGAGTTTCTTCGTCGTGTGTTTGTCGACATTACGGGCACCATGCCGACCGTTGCCGAACATGCAAAGTTCCTGGCGGATACAGATCCTGCGAAACGCGAAAAGCTGGTTGATGATCTGCTGGGGCGCAAGGAGTTTGTTGATATCTGGGTAATGAAGTGGGCTGAGTTGCTGCAGGTTCGTACGATTGCGAATCGTGTCGAAAAGAAGCCGATGCTGGCTTACTACAACTGGCTGAAGGAAAAGATCGCCAGCAATACACCGACGGACAAGATGGTTCAGGAACTGTTGGGAGCACGCGGCGGCTCGTTCTCAAGCCCTGCCACCAACTACTATCAGACGGAAACCGAAACACTGAAGGTGTCGGAGAACGTGGCTCAGGTGTTTATGGGGATGCGAATTCAGTGTGCCCAGTGCCATAACCATCCGTTCGATCGCTGGACGATGGACGACTACTACGGCTTCGCTGCGTTCTTCTCGCAGATCGGGCGAAAGCAGGGTGAAGATCCTCGAGAAACGATCATCTTCAATTCTGGCGGCGGCGAAGTGACTCACCTTGTCGGTGGCCGCGTGATGAAGCCCAAGTTCCTCGGTGGCATTGAGCCGGATCTTGCGGGACGTGACCGTCGCGAAGTAATGGCCCAGTGGCTTGCATCGCCAGAGAACCCTTACTTCGCGAAGAACCTTGCAAACATCGTTTGGGCTCACTTCTTTGGACGTGGGATCATTCATGAGGTGGATGACGTTCGAGTCAGCAATCCTCCCGTGAATCCGGAGCTGCTGGATGAACTTGGCCGTAAGTTTACGGAATACAATTATGACTTCCGCAAGCTGGTCCGTGACATCTGCACATCACGAACTTACCAGTTGTCTACGAAGACGAATCCGACGAATGAAACAGATCATCGCAATTTCGCTCATGCGGAACTGCGTCGTATTCGCGCCGAGATACTTCTGGACTGTATCAGCTCGGTGACTTCGACTCAGGACAAGTTCCCCGGTCTTCCGGTTGGGGCCAGAGCCGTTCAGATTGCCGACGGCAACACAGCGACCTACTTCCTGACAACATTTGGTAGAGCCAAACGAGAGAGTGTGTGCTCCTGTGAAGTGAAGATGGAACCGAATCTGTCTCAGGCACTTCATCTGATCAACGGCGAAACGTCGAATGCCAAGATTCAGCAGGGCGGTTTGATTCCAGCTCGGTTGAAGGAAGGAAAGACGCCTCCGGAGATTATCACGGAGATGTACCTCCGCTGCTTCAGCCGAAACCCAACGGAAGCAGAACTTGGTTCACTGGTAGCGTTGGTTGCGGAACAGCAGAACCCGGCTGAAGCTTTGGAAGATATCTTCTGGTCACTGCTGAACTCTCGCGAGTTCCTGTTCAATCACTAATCAGATTGTCTGCACCGCAAGAGCCCGGCTGCGAGAGTTGCCGGGCTGTTTGTGTCGCGTTGAGGTCCGGTTACAACGATTTCATGGATTATCAGGACCTGGTCAGGAAGGCTGGGAAACCTTTTTCGTGTGCAGACTCTGTGCGGCCTTTCGAAAGCCGGCAGACTTTGCCGAAGATATGTAAACAATTCTAAGCATCCAGTGGAGGCAAATGTCGTCTGCTCTGGCTGTTCAGAATGAGGTTTGAGGGGTTGAAGTGGTCATGAAACGTCTGCCATCACTTGCAGTAATCTTCGCAGCTTTTGCCGTTCAAAATGCATCTATCGCGACGGCTGAAGACAAAGTCAATTTTGAAGATCACATCAAGCCGATCCTGCGAGACAAGTGTCTGTCGTGCCACAATACGAACAAGAAGAGTGCTGACCTCGACTTATCATCGTATTCATCTCTCATGCAGGGAGGTGCTTCGGGAGCATCGATTGAGCTGGGCGATTCCGGGGCCAGCTATCTGTACAGCCTGATTTCACATCAGAGCGAACCGTACATGCCGCCGAATGCGGATAAGCTCCCTGATCCTGTTCTCGACGTCTTCAAGAAATGGATTGACGGGGGAGCACCAGAGACGGCATCCAGCAAGGTTGTATTGCCGAAGAAAAAGAATGCGGCAATGAGCGTCAATGTGTCTGCCGGAGCTCGACCGGAAGGACCTGCTCCGATGCCGGACGTGCTGAACCTGCAGCCTGTGGTGAAGACGACCGCAACGACGGCCGTTTCAGCCATCGCCACGAATCCGTGGTCAAAGCTTGTCGCTGTGGCCGGACAGAAACAGGTCGTTCTGTATCACTCAGAAACACTTGAGCCACTCGGCGTGCTTCCATTTCCGGAAGGCGTTCCTCGCGTACTGAAATTTAGCCGCAACGGCAGTCTGCTTCTGGCCGGTGGCGGCCACGGCGCGGCGAAAGGTCTGTGTGTGGTGTGGGACATCCGCACGGGCGAACGAATCGCCACTGTGGGAGACGAACTGGATGAAGTGCTGGGTGCTGACATCAGTGCTGACCAGTCGATGATCGCCCTCGGCGGACCGCAGAAAATCGTACGAGTTTACAGCACTGCTACCGGCGAACTGATGTACGAATGTCGTAAACACACGGACTGGGTTTACTCTGTGGAATTCAGCCCGGATGGCGTTCTGCTGGCGTCTTCGGATCGCAGCGGTGGTTTGCTGGTCTGGGAAGCTCAGACGGGGCGTGAGTATCTGACGCTGACTGGCCATACGGGGCCTGTGTATTCCGTCTCCTGGCGCATTGATGGCAACGTGCTGGCTTCGGGGAGCGAAGACACGACCATTCGATTGTGGGAAATGGAGAACGGAAACCAGATCAAGTCCTGGGGCGCCCATGGTGGCGGAGTGTTTTCGATTGAGTACTGTCGAGACGGGCGAATTGTTTCGTCTGGTCGCGACAAGGTTGCGAAGTTGTGGGACGCCAATGGTGGTGCGATCAGAGGATTCGAAGCATTCAATGATCTCGCCCTTCAGGTAACTCATTGTGACGAAACTGATCGAGTCATCGCTGGTGACTGGACTGGTGATGTTCGAGTATGGCAGGCCGCCGACGGGACTCGAGTTGGTCAGCTGAGCACGAATCCACCCACTCTGGAAGAACGGCTTGCTCAGGCTCAGGGACTTGTTCCGCCAGCCACCGAGAAAGTCAAGGTTGCTGCCGCTGAACGTGATGCCGCAGTGGTTGCTCAGACTGCTCAGCAGCAGAAGGTTGACGCAGCGAACGTGAACTACACGGCGACTCAGAAAAAGGTGGCTGATCAACAGGCGATCGTCAACGCTGAAACTCAGAAGGTTGCTGCCGAGCAGGCAAAGGAGAAACAGCTGACGGACGCGATCACAGCTCTTCAAAAAGCGATCCCGGAACTGAAGGCTGCGGCAGAAAAATCAGCCATGGCATCCGAAATGATGCAGGGCGACGCCGAGCTGAAGAAAGTCGTTGAACAGCTCAAGGCCCAGGTGACGACCCGCGAAACCGAGCTGAAGACCAAAGATGGCGAACTGGCAACCGCCAAGACGACCATTGTGACACTCGTCGCGAACCTGGAGGCTCAGAAGAAACAGCAGACTGTTGATGAGCAGGCAAACGTAGCAGCCAAGGGCGTCGTTGATGCTGAGACCGCGGCGCTGACACCGTTGCAGCAGGCGACTGCGGCAAAGGAACAGGCACTTGCGTCCGTTCAGCAGGAGTTGAACCGAGCCAATATGCTTGTCGGCCGATGGCAGCACTACATCGCTTTGCGAGATGAACTGGCTGCACTGGAAGCCGCAAAGAAGAAGAGAGATGAAGTCCAGCTCACGTCCCTGCAGGCTCAGGCAACTCTGAAAGAAAAGCAGGACATGATGGCCACCGCAGCCAAGTCACTTCAGGATGCTCAGGCCCTGGCAGCTGCAACTGAGCAGAAGATGAAAGATCTCGCGACCGCCATGGCAGCTGTTGAACAACAGAAGGTTGCTCAGCAGGAGACCATGACAAAAACACAGAACTCTGTGCCGATCCTGAGGGCCGCCCTGGAGCAGGCAAAGTCAGCGTTGGCGTTACTGCCGGACAACGCTGATATCAAGGCCTCGACGGAAGGCCTTGCCACCGTTGTTGACCGTCAGGAAAAATCGCTGCCAGTGATGACCGAGCAGATTGCTGCCATGGAGAAGCAGATGGTTGCGACCAAGGCCGAAATTGACGCGGCAACAAAAGTCATCGCGGACGCCAATCAGACGATGCAGACGGCTGATGCGACGATGAAAACACTGACCGGCGAAATCCCACCGATCGAAGCCCAGGTCACTGCGGCCAATACGGAACTGAGCACCGCCGAGCAGGCAGTGCAGGCTGCCGCCGCCGTTGTGGAAAATCGCCGCCAGCAGCTTCGCCCCCAGGTGCAGGTCACACAAAACTGAGCGACGACACAGGGGCCACTGGTTTGCTCAACTGATACCGAATGAAACAAAGACCGAGCTGTCGATTGCAGCTCGGTCTTTGCGTTTCTGGACTACAGTATTTCGCGTCTATGTCACGGTCACGAAGAAGCTGTCGGAAGTGGCGAGTCCGCCGTTATCGGTGATTGTGACCGTGACTCGGAACGTTCCTTTCGCTCCATAGCGATGCGACAACTTGAAGCTGCGGCTCGTGCCCGGAGCAAGCAGCTGAGGGAGTGTTCTGTCACCGAAATCAATCGCTACGAATGCGATGTCCTTTGGAGCATCGACAAACTGCAGCCGTCGCTCAAAATTGGAATTCAGGCGAACGTTCGCGTTGCTGCCCGCTTCGAAGGCAGGAGCGGAGTTCCGCACAACGGTCGTCATCGTTCCGGAGTTTCCGTTGCCGGAATTGTCCGTCCAGACCATCCGCACCGTGAATTCACCATCGTCCTCGTAGCGATGCGACAGCGCAAAATCTCGGGGAGTCCCGGGGTTGAAGGTGTGGCGGGTCAGTTTTCCATCACCCCAGTCCACGGACATGAAGAACTTATCGAGCACATCAGGATCGACGATTGTTGCCGTAAGAATTGCCTGATCCCCTTCAGTAATTGTGGAAGAGATGGCGCGGTTGGTGAGCATCGGAGCGACGTTCTGGCGAATGAGCGTCAGGTCATTTCCTGTGCCGCCAGTGTAGCTGATTCCAAACGGCTGACCGGCTGTTGATGTGACAATTGTTCCGTTTGTTGATCCAGCAATTGTGTCCGTCGAATCGTTCACGATACAGTTCAGTTTGTTGAGCCCCGTCGTGCTGTTGATGACAAAGGCGGAGTTACCAACATCCACTCGACCCGTGACGTTGATCACATCATTGTTGCTCGCTCCAACGGTAAGGACCATCGTGCCTGTGGATGCCAGGCCTTTGACGTTCAAGGTCCCAATTGCATTTCCTCCAGGACTGATCTTCCCGTTCTTCTGGATGAGTACAGGGCCCGTTGTTCCCGTTCCTGCAAGGGTGCCCGCAACGACAGTGATCGCGCTTTGAGAGTTGTTTCCGTTGACTTCAAAGGTGCCGGATTGCACGGTCGTGGGAGCAGAGAACGTATTGGTCGCCGTCGTGCGGAGTGAACCTGTGCCGAGTTTTGTCAGCGAACCGGGCGTGGCTCCTGAGATCACTGATGTCACGGTCAGCAGATCAACAGTCCGGTCGACACCAATGGATGTGGGCGACAGTAGTGTCACAGAGCCACTCCATATGTTATTGCCTTCGAAGTTCCTGAGAGCTCCCGAAGATCCTGGTCCAGTGCCGAGCAGTTGCAGGGGTTCAGCGACCGTGAGGGACAGTGTTTCTACACCGCCCTGACTGATGTCATCCAGTTCAAGTGCGGCCCCCTCCTGCACTCGCGTAATTCCTGCGGCGGTCCCGAGTGCGGATGAGTTTTGGATTCGGATGATACCCTTGTCGATCAAAGTGGAGCTGCGGTATGTGTTCGTTCCCGAGAGAAACAGCCGTCCGTCGCCGACCTTGTGAAAGCCGGCAACACCGGCATCTTTGACGATGCCGGAGATCAGCAGCTGATCGGTGTCGAACTCAGCGTTTGGCCCGTCCACTCCGATGGAGTTTTCGAGCCCGGCGCTGAGCGTCACAGTTCCTGTCCACTTGTTGTTGCCACTGACATTCCGAAGTGCGCCGGTACCGTTGACTCCGTGGCCGGAGAGTGAAAGGTTCTCTCCGATATTCAGCGTTCTGGGAGTCTCTTCCCCGGGGCCTGCGAATTCAGCCAGCTCAATGGCCGCGTTGACACTGACGGATGTTGCTCCTGCAGTCGTTCCCAGTGCATTGCTGTGAGCCAGCTGAGTGATTCCTCCCAAAGCCTGAAATGCTCCGGTAAAGGTGTTGTTTCCGGCAAGAATCAGACGCCCTATTCCTGTTCGGGAAATCGCAGCCGCTCCGGAGAGCGCATTATCAAGCTGCAATGTCGCTCCTGTGCTCACTGCAATCGTGTGGACTGCAGCGCCTTCGAGGCTGACGGCGTTCTTGATCTCATGAAATGTTGATGAGGTCGCGTTTGCCGTGATGCCGCCGGTGAGCCGGATGGTGTTTCCGGAAATCAGGTACCCAGCCCCTGCCGGTGAACTTTCCAGAGTCAGCGAATTGAAGTTACTTGCTGCCGTGTTGGGAAAGTCATTGACCGTGACGTGGATAGCCGCGGAGCCGGGAAAGACAAGATCATCTCCGGCGACGGGAGTAACATCGCCAGCCCAGTTCAGCGGGTTACTCCATGTGTTGTTCGCCGCACCGCCGCCACCGTCCCAGACGCGCGCCGTCAGCAGTTGTCGCGGTTCAAGATTTTCCAGTGATCCGACGGGACCTGTTCGACGTTGGCGGCGTGTTCGCCCTGGCGTGAACCAGATGTGTGTTTTTTGTTTGAAATCATCCAACCATGAACGAAGCATTCTGGCACCTTTGATTGACTCAATTGACGATTAGTCCAACGCCACCGGAATCAATGCGTAAGAGAGGTCAGCGCGCTCCAGGGTTCCTGCAGGATTTTCCGGATCCATACGGGATGGCTTCGTGGCGCCATATGGTGCCGGTTGCCGTCAGCCCTCGAAACGCCGCGTGGCGCGACATTTCCGTCCTCTGCGTGACACTATTTCGGTTGGCTTGCCTTCGTTAGACTTCCGCCGACCGTCTGCCCCGCCAGTTGCAGACGGTCACATACCTGCAACAGGGATTTGTTTCCGGGATGGATGTCGTGACCAAAGAGGACCAGTCGAATCGGATCGAGGAACTTCGTCGAGCTCTGACTCAGGCAGAGCCCGGTGCGTTTCTGGTCGCGCCTCGTGTGATTCGTCGGGTGATTCGGGAACGTTATGGGTTTGCAAAACTCTCAGCGTCGATCCCGCATACGGAAAGTCAGATCGTTCAATCCAGTGACCTCCGGCATCTGGTGCATGCCGATGAACTGGGCCTTGCAACGCTGCAGTCTCTTCCCGATGTTTGCATCCTGATTACTCAGCCAGAGGAAGGCGAACTGGAGCACTGGCCTATTCAGGAGTTGTTGCAGCAGGTCTGGCGGCGACTGTTCCATGCGTTGATTGATCGCCAGCTGACTCAAAAACTGCAGGGGGAACTTCGACGAGCGGATGTTCAGGAGCGGATTGCGAAGATCGGCCAGGTAGAGTTCGACGAAGCGCACTTCGTTCTTCGGAGTGAGCTGCGTCTGATTGATCCGATGTCGCGGACCGAGGCCTGGCGGGAATTCGTGGCGCTCTATCTTGAAATGAAGTGGTTTGAACCTGATCTGCTGCCGGTCTGGTTTCCGTCGCTGTCCGATCGAAGCCACATCGAAACCGTTGTCGCTCAGGATGTGAACCCCGAGTCGTTGTTTCAGAGAACTCGTTTGTATGGCGCCACGAGTCCGGATCTGACGCCGCATGTGGCGCGTGATGAGACTCGGCTCGTGAATACTCGTCGAGACTGGTCGCTGGGTGTCGGCGTCACGCCGTCAGACAGAGCGTACCTGCGACAGTTGCGGCTGCGAGACAAAGCGAACGAGCGAGGAAATACCGTCGCGGCGATCGTGTGTGCAATTCGCGCCGCGCAAAGAGCCACCTCGGATGAGAAGCGACTGGCTGCTCAGGAGAAGGCGAGAGCGGACATCCGATACCTGGTCGATCGCCTGCAGCGTGCGCTGAATTTTCTGGATGCGGAGTCATCCGACTGGCAGGCTTCTCTCTGGGAACTGGCAAACAACGCCATCCAGGGGTTCTGGAATTCAGAAAAGCGACTGCTGTTTGATCTTCAGAAAGTGTGTCTGGACCATGAGCGAGTCACCTACCAGGTTGACCTGGTGAAGTGGATTGTCAGTCGTGGCAGGAGACCGCTGAGGCGGCCATTAACCAGTCTTCGTGAAGTGCGCATGGCGAAGCATCTGGCCAGTGCGGCAAATCGTCTGGTGTACGTGCGTCTGAGCGGCGGTGAACGTGAACGACTGAGCCTGCTCCTTCACAACGCAGCTCATCTTTCGGAGAAACAACTTCGCGACGGGATGCGTCCCGTGGTGCAGAAGACAATGGCGGACGTGGGGCTGACCCCGAATAACGTTCCGGAGCAGGTTGCGTCCGACAAGCTGATTGATGATGCGCTCGACTGCATTGTGGATCGCGGTTACCTCACGATGGGATATCTGCGTGATGCAATCAGTAAGAATGACCTGAAGCTGCCAGACCTGACCGATGTGCGAGATCTCTGGCGGGGTGACCATCTGCTGCGTGCTGATGATCAACTGGACGTTTCACTGGACGGCGTTTATCGACGTGGCGAGTTCTATCTGAGGTGGCTGCAGATCACGAGCTCTTTGTTCTTCGGAACTCCCGCCGGGCGATTCACGACGCTGTTCCTGATCATCCCGTTCGGTGGGGCAGTCGTCATCGTGGAAGGTGTGCGCCATGTCGTGCACATGTTTCATCCGAAGCCGAAGACTGCAGCAAAGGACTCGGGAGCGACAGGCGAGTCGTCCAGCACAGAATCAAAGGATGCCGCTCAGTCTGGCAGTGAGTTGCAGGTCCAGAACACTTCGACGTCTGATCTGGCGCAAGTAGTCTCGTCCATGGGTTCGCCGAGTACGGATCGTTCCGTGGACGCTGTTTCGGCTCTTCGTGAGCCGATACTGGTTGAACTGACGCAGGATGACGTGACATCGCACGAAGTTACGGCGACTGAGGGAACGAGTGACGGAATCGTCGGAAGCATCGGGAACGCAGACTCCACACCAGTAACGCTGGTATCAGCTTCTGTGGCAGGTGAAGCAAGTCCCCACACGGACGAAGCGGAACAGAATTCGGCCAAGTCGTCTCAGAATGGAAGCTCCGCTGAGAAGGCCACGCCGACCGAGAAGACACTGACAGAGAAAACGGCCCCCCCCGATGATGCTCGGGATGCCATCGATCAGATGGTCAGTAATCAATTCGAGACTGTTTCCTGGGTGATTGGGATTGGGTTTCTGCTTTTGGCGTTGATCCACGTAGTTTCATTCCGCAATTTGTTCTTCCGCCTTTTGTCGGAAACGCTGAAGCTGATTCGTAAGGTTGTCATCGATCTGCCATCAACCGTCCTGAATCTGCCGGTGGTCCAGAAAGTCTGGCGTCATCGGCGGTTTGTAAAGTTTCGCAGAGTGTTCCTGACGCCTGGATTGATCGGTCTCGCGACGACTCGTTTTCTGCCCTGGCTGATTTCCGGTAACGCACTGGGGTGGTGGTGGATGACAACCATCACGGTCCTCAGCAGCGCTGCATTGAACTCGCGACTGGGTCGTGATGCTCAGGAACTGACCGCCGAATGGATTGGGAATGCCTGGTACAAACTTCGGGCACGCGTTGTGATGGCGGTGATTGACTGGGTGATCGACATCTTCCGAATGCTGCTGAATTTCCTGGAACGTTTTCTCTATGCCGTGGATGAATGGCTGCGCTTTCACAGCGATGAAAGCTGGGCGTCGATTGTCGTCAAAGCTGTGCTGGGCGTTGTCTGGTCATTCGTGTCGTTCCTGATTCGTATTTATGTCAACCTGCTGATTGAGCCAACCTTTCATCCCGTTAAGCATTTTCCGGTCGTCACGGTGGCTCACAAGATGATTCTGCCGGGGCTGATCTACCTTGAAGGCACGATGGTAGCTTACCTCAGCCCGTATCTCGGCGTTGCACTGGCTCGGTCGGTCACCTGGTTCAATATCGTTTTCATACCAGGCATTTTTGGCTTTGCTGTTTGGGAGTTGAAGGAGAACTGGCGGCTGTATCTGGCTAACCGTAAGACCCAGCTGACTCCGGTCGCGGTCGGCAGTCATGGCGAAACCGTGGCTCGCTTGATTCGCCCGGGCTTTCACTCCGGGACATTGCCAAAACTGTTTCGACGCCTGCGGAGACTTGAACATCAGGAGCCGTCGTTCAAGCGATTCAGTGCGCGTCGAGCAGCGCGGGGGCAGTTGGAACATGTCGAGATGGCCATCCGCAACTTCGTGGAACGTGAGCTGATCAGGTTGCTGCAGCTATGTCCCGCGTGGGGAACGACTGGAATTGAGTGCGGACATATTCACACGGCGTCGAACAGTTTCCTGCTGGATCTGGAAAGTCCGACTTTGGGCGAACAGCCGATTCGTCTGTTGTTTCAGGAGCAAAGTGGCTGGGTCGTCGCCAGTGTTGCAGAAACCGGCTGTCTCCGATTTGCGTCCGCCGATCAACTTCGGTCATTCCAGAATGCGCTTGAGGGATTTTACCGGAAATGCGGTATCGACATGGTGCGTGAGCAAATGGAAGCCCGGTTCCTGCATGGTCACCAGTATGACATCAACTGGGAAGGGTTTGCGATCTGGCCACACGGAATGTTCAGTCATGAGCTGACGGTGGACTTGAATCGCAAGGGGAATCTTCGCCCGATCCCGGCTGCCGAGGCGACCTCTGCCGGCATTCATCCGGTCGATCGAGAAGCCGTTCTGTTCTTTGAAACCGGGACGGACTGGAAAGAATGGGTACGTCTCTGGGCCCAGACACCTGAACATCCTCAGCCCCTCGCCTGTCGTCAGTTGCCTGCTCAGAATGTTCTGCATCCCATTCGATAACCTTCAGGATCACCTCACAGGGAAAGTCGTTCTGTGCCAATTCCACTCCAGGGCGTTTTGCCCATCATCCAGACGCCGTTCAGTCACAATGATCAGATTTGTGAGGGGACACTGCGGCGAGAGATTGATTGGGCTTTTGCGATGGGAGCCGACGGGATTGGTTCCGGCATGGTCGCCGAGATTCTTCGGCTGACGTATTCCGAACGCCTGCGTCTTGCGGAGCTGATGACGGAATTTGCGCTGGAGCGGGGAAGTGTGTTTGCTGCCGTTGGTGCGGAAAGCACACTTCAGGCCATAGAATATTCTCGCGCGGCGGAGCGAGCTGGATGCGATGCTGTGATGGCCGTTCCGCCGCTCACAACAAAACTGTCGCCGGATCGAATGGTCGCGTACTTTTCTTCGATCGCTGACGCTGTTTCGATCCCCGTGATTGTTCAGGATGCTTCGGGATACGTGGGGCAGTCAATTCCGATCGCCGTCTGCTCTGCTTTGCTTCAGTCGTATGATGAAAACAAGATTTTGTTCAAGCCGGAAGGATCTCCAATCGGTCCGAACCTGTCTGCGCTGAGAGACGCCACCGGGGGTCGTGCCAGGATCTTTGAAGGGTCCGGCGGCATCCTGTTGATCGACAGTTTCCGCCGCGGGATTACAGGGACCATGCCCGGCATGGATTTGCTCGATGGGATCGTCGCGCTCTGGAAGGCTCTGAAAGCAGGCGATGACGAGCGCGCGTATGCAATCTGGTATCCCGTGTGCGGGCTTGTCGCTCTTCAGTTGCAGGCCGGCCTTGATGGTTTCCTTGCGATCGAAAAGCACCTGCTGGTTCGGCGAGGCATCTTTCCGTCAGATCGCCGCCGACAGCCAAACTCGTGGGAACTGGATGAGGAAACACGGAAGGAAGTCGATCGACTGTTCGATCGCATGCAGCTGGCGTTGAAATAACCTCAGCGTCCAATCGCCATTCCGACATATTCTTTGGCGAAGGACCAGATGCCAGCCATGGCGCCGCCGTTGGGAATGAGCGCTTCGACCCATTGACCGGCAGTTCGTCCTTCTTTTCCGGCCGCCGTGCGGAAATCGGCAGGGAGTGGAACAACATTGAGTCCGTTTCGTTCGGCCAGGCGCGTCGCTCGAGGAAGATGCCAGGCGGATGTCAGAAGCCCCACCTTTTGTTCCGCGCCGAATCGCGCGGCAAGCGATTTCATTTCTTCAGAAGTGTTCTTTCCGCCAAACAGCTCAATCGATTCTGCGGGAACTCCGAGCCGCATCAGCAGGTCGCGCGATGCTTCGCCCGGGTCAACTCCTGTGGTGTCCATCGACTGAATTCGTTTTCCGGTGCAAATGAAATTGATCGAGTGGTTCTGGTGATACAACTGAGCCGCAAGGATGAGTCGATCGCCCGACATGTTTCCCTGGATTCGATCATTGGGTCCGGCACCTGCACCGCCACCCAGCACAATCACGACATTCGGGACTTCCATATTCAGAGGATTCACCGAAAGGTACCGGGCTTCAAGCTGTCGCGCGAGTGAGTCTGAGATTAGCCCGCTGCCGGCCAGCGTGTAGAGAATGAAGCACAGGAGGATCGACCACGATCGCGGTGCTGTCGCCTCCGATTTGTCATCACCTTGACGTTTGCGCAGTGGCCAGAACGTGACGGTGAGACACATCAGCAGCAGCCACAGCAGACCTGCCGGCATCAGCAGCGCTGTCCCAATCTTCTCGGCTGCATCACGCCCCTGAGTGGCCCAGAGTGTTGCGATGACGGCGGCCGCACCGAGTGGAACGACAAGGAAAGCACGAGGAATTCGTCGCAACATGCTTCAGTCCTGAATTAGCATCCGATTTCACTCAGATTTGCAGGGAAAAGACGGTTTCGCCGACACAGACTCGCATTGAGGCAAACCACCGTCCTCGAATACGCTTCGTCATTGTGTGGATCAGACAGGGACGTCGTTGGTCTTGTCACGAAGTAACTGCGTGATTTGCCAGGATCCAGCCGAAAACATGGTCTCTGCGGTCCGTTCGGTTTCGTCACTGCGAAAGCATGCTAGCCGCTTCGAACAACACTCGTCCATGTCGATGCAAGCAACAACGGCACAATCTCAATCCGCAAAGAAGGCAAACGAGCCTGATCAGGTGGATTTGTTATCCGTGCTAAACGAATGGATCGGCAAGAACCAGTTTGGACGTGCTATCCTTCTACGTGCCCTGCCAACTCGATCTGAACTGAGTGCGCATGACCAGGACGTTGATCTTCTGGTCACATCCGAGCAGGCCGCTGAACTGCTTCGTCTGGCATTTGAAGACGTTCTGAGTGGACGTTGCCATGTTCAGATTGAATCTCGCCATCGCAGCAAGATTCAGCTTGTACTCTGGGCCCCCGGCACCTCAGACAGCCTGAAGGTTGATCTGTGGCTGGAGTGGAATCAGATGCTCTCCCGACGGCGAATCATCGTCGCTTCCTCATTTCAATCTCTGGTCCAGTCCGAAACACCGTGCCAGTGTGACGGAGCTTTTGTCACAGATCAGGACGCTTCGCTTTCCAGAGCTGCGAGACTTTGCTGCGACGTTGAACTGGCCATGCTGGTACTGCACCTGCTGAGAAAAAAACGTGGTGTTGTTTCCAGTATCAACCTTCGACGATTGCTGCAACTGGTGCGTGTCCTGAAGTCCGACCTCCGTCCGGAGAGCGATGCCGGTAAACTCGTGGCATCAGTCTGCATGGATCTCGGCAATGCTCCGGAGAAGTTGAGTGCGTCCCCGGCGGCAGGGCGCAGTGTGGAGCCGTCGAAAATTTCCTGTGCGACAGGCTTGGTTGCACAGGCATTTCTGGAATCTCGACTGCAGCGTGAGAACGTGGCAGGTCCCACGCTGAGACAACGTTGCGCAGGTCTTCTGAAGAACGGATTCTATTCTGCCATGCGAATGGCTGGTCGGGCTGCGAGAAGAGTCTTTTCGTCCCGCACATGCCCCACGCTGGCGTTTGTTGGAAGTGATGGCTGTGGCAAGACGTCTCTGTCGGCACTGGTTTCAGCTGCCCATTCGGGGAAATGGACAACCGTCGTTGGTCGGAAGCTCTACCGAAGGTCGCTGATTTACGCCGTGTTCAGCAGTGTGACTCGAAGCGTTTGTCGCATCTCTCGAAGTGATTTCGACGATCGGCTTGCGACCGTTCTTGCCTTCCGGGCCATGCTGGCCTGCTGGATAATGCTCGTCTGGATGCGAATCAGAAACGCTCTTTCATGCACTCCACGCGGCCTGGTGCTGGATCGCACACCGGAGAGTATGTTGATTGTTGGGCGTCGCGGAGTTCAGCCGGTCACAGCACCCGGCTCGCGGATTTTGGAGTATCTTGCTCCGCCGCTTCGACAGGTGCTGTTGGTTGTTCCCTACCACGTCCTTGCAAGGAGAAAGCAGGAACTCTCCTGGACCGTACACGAACAATATCAGCGATTGCTGTTTGAGCAGGTGATTCGACAGCCAGTCGTGTCGACGGTCCTGCTGAGCAATGCTGCTTCGCCTCTTGCTGCACTCGAAGCACTCGAGCAGATCCTGGAACTCACGCCGAACGTTAGTGAGTTAGCCGATCTGTCGGGTGTGAAGACTCGGAATGGGTCTCCTGTGTTCATTTCATTGGCATCACATCAGAAGTCTCCGGAAACGTTCCTTCCTCCTGTCATCCGGGAGCATAGGGAGGAGTGGGCAGCATGAACATTCTGATGAGACGGCTTGACGCGTGGATCGATAGCCAGCGGCTCAGCTCGTTACGATTTCGGGTTGCCGAGCAGCTCAGTTTTGTCCTGGGGCGTCCAGTGGAATTGCTGCCAACGACCGGTGGCGGTGGGCAGGATCGCATATTCGTCGCAAGAACCTTGACTGGCCCCCACCGTGGACTGGCCGCGGTTCGAATTCCCTGTGTGTGGAAGTCACGGCCGCAGGCTGAACCGTTCCTTCCGAGGGAAACACTCTCCCCCCTTCAGCGAATTGCCCGTGAGAGCGCGGCCTATGAACGGCTTTCGATACACGGTCTTGCACCTCGCCTGATTGCGAGAAGTACTCAGTTTCTGGCTAACGACTTCCTGCCGTGGGACCGAGTTTCTGAGGTTCTTCGACAGGATGACGAAGCACTCTGGCGGGTGTTGCCTGAGGTCCTGCGGGCGGTCCATGCGATGCATTCGCTTGGAGTGAGTCACATGGACCTGAACTGCGGAAACATTTTGATCTCGCCTGAATGCAGCCGAGTCGTGTTTATTGACTTCGAATACGCGCCATCGAATCACCTGAGTCCTGTGGACCGATTTCGATTTGACTATCTGAGGCTGGCACACAATCTTCTAAAGCCGCGTCGGGGTCGACGGCCTGCATTCGAAAATCCTCTCAGATTTGTGCAGATGTTTGCCGAGTATGCACCGGTGTGTGCCGCTGGAATTCCGGGGACCTTACCGGTGGGAGCCTATTCAAGGTTGCTGGACCACCCGGAAATTGCAGCGGGGTTTGTCGAGAACTTCGGCATTCCGCGTCCAGAATCGAACGTCACAGGCGGGAACCGTGTCTCAGACTGATTGCAAGCCCCGCAGGAGTCTGCTGAAATCCGGCCGCTTTGAATTGCTTTCCCAGACTGGAATTGACCGATGAACATGGATCCTGATTTTCGTGCCCACTGTAATGAGCTGATTCGCCGAATCGTCCATCTCAAGGACTGTCTTTGACTTGCCGGGCAAAACGGCACGAATCGCGGAAATCAATGATCGCATGTCGGCGAGCGACTTTTGGAACGACTCCGAACGTGCTCGCGGTGTGATGGACGAGTTGAGGAAGCTGAAATCCACTGTCGCACCACTGCAGAAACTGGCCTCCGGCGGTGAAGACCTGCAGGTGCTGATGGAATTTGCGCAGGAAGACGATTCCGGCGAAAGCGATACAGAACTGCGAGCCACAGCAGAACGGCTCGCCGGAGAAATCGACGCTGTCGAACTTCAGACGACGATGTCGAAGCCGGAAGACGCGTGTGCGGCCTACGTCACGGTCCAGGCTGGGGAAGGTGGGACGGACTCGGCGGACTGGGCACAGATGCTGGTCCGAATGTACGCTCGATGGGGCGAACGTCGTGGCTTCAAAGTGGAAGAAGTGGACGTTTCTTACGCGGAAGAGGCGGGCATCCGCAACACCACACTGCTGATCACGGGCGACTATGCGTATGGATACCTGAAAGGCGAAACTGGTAACCATCGTCTGATCCGAATCAGTCCATTCGATTCCGCCGGACGACGACATACCTCATTCGCCGGCGTTGACGTCGTCCCGGAAGTGAATGAAGACGTTGAAATTGAGATTAACTGGGAAAAAGACGTCAAAGAAGACAAGTACCGGTCCGGCGGTGCGGGTGGTCAGCACGTCAATAAGACGGAGTCAGCGATTCGACTGACTCACATACCGACTGGTGTTGTTGCCGCGTGTCAGAACGAACGCAGCCAGCATCAAAACCGAGCACTGGCTCGAAAAATGCTGACCGCGAAACTGTATCAGATGGAGATCGACAAGCGTGACGCGGAAGTGGCGGCGCGGCGAGGTGAAAAGTCCAAGATTGGTTTCGGTGGGCAAACCGTTCGTAATTACGTTCTGTATCCTGACCAGTTTGTGAAGGACGTCAGAAGCGGCAGGAAGGCAGGAAATCCACACGTGGTGCTCGATGGTGACCTTGATGGATTCCTCGAGGCCTACCTCCGATGGACGTTGACCGAACAGACCGTTGCTGCGGATGAACTGGAGTAACAGTCGATGGTTCCATTGTCGTTCATCAAGATGCACGGCTGTGGCAACGACTATGTTTTTGTTGACTGCTTCACTCAGCCAATTCCCGATAATCCGGGACGACTCTCGCAGATCATCAGCAACCGACATTGTTCTGTCGGTTCTGACGGTTTAGTGCTGATGCTTCCGCCGGCCGTTTCGGATGCTGATGCCACGATGCGAATGTTCAATGCTGATGGCTCAGAGGGCAGCCTCTGCGGCAATGCGCTGCGCTGTTTTGCGATGTGGTTGCACCAGTCAGGCCGTTGCGGCACGGACTTTTGCATCGAGATGGCCGGTCGCCGAATTCAGTGCGAGATTGTGCACTCGGACCTCCGTGTCCGCTCGGCCATTGTTCGTACCGCCTTTGGAAGGCCGGGTGAACTTCCTTCGCAAACTGATGTTTTGGATAGCCCGTCGTCATATGCATTGCCAGTCGACCTGCCTGGCATTTATGTGGAAGGCCAGCTTGGAAGAACGCTGCATGTTTCAATGGGAAATCCGCACACGGTCTTTTTCGTCGAGAGCCTTGGTGCGGTTTCATTCGAATCGCTGGGTCCCAGGATCGAACATGACTCGATCTTTCCGAATCGAACGAATGTTGAGTTTGTTGAAGTGACCTCGGAAAATTGCTGTCAGGTGCGAGTTTGGGAACGCGGGTCTGCTGAAACGATGGCGTGTGGTTCCGGGGCCTGTGCCGTAGCGGTCGCTGGTATCGTCGCTGGGCGGTTTCAGGCAAACAGTCCGGTCGCCGTTAAGATGTCGGGCGGCCTGCTCACGATTTCTGTCGACCAGCATTGGAACGTAAGTCTTCAGGGGCCTGCTGCCGAGTGCTGCCGCGGAATATTGCCGAGGTTCGCGATTGCCGAATCGCTGTAGTGGAACTCGCCAGAGTTCCCCACATCCAAACATTCAACCGTGTCGTGGAACTCGCCAGAGTTCCATGATTGTGGTCACGCAGCCTCTGGAATCTGGATTCTGACCAATGTCAAAACGGCAGTGGCTTCTGGGCTTGGTCAATATCTCTCTTTTCAGTCGGTCTTCTAAGTCATTGGTATGAATGAGTTTACGTGCGAATTTTTTGGCATGGCACGTTATTCGCTTCCCGCGGGGCTCAGAAGTATGAATCTGCACTTCTGGCTGAAAATCCTGTCTGGGTCGTCAAGGCTTGGTCGCATTAGTCGGAAGCAGAGCAGTTCGGGTCGAACATTAGCAACCCATATTTGAATTGCAGGTCAGGAGAGAAACATGGCAAAGAAGGCTTCCGCGAGCGGCACTCGAATTGTGCCACTGGGAGATCGCGTTGTTCTGAAGCGAGCCGAAGCTGAAGAAAAGACAGCGGGCGGCATTTTGCTGCCGGACGCAGCAAAGAACAAACCCCAGCGCGGCGAAGTCGTTTCCGTTGGCGACGGTCACGTCAATGACAAGGGCGAACGAGTGCCTCTGTCGGTCAAGGAAGGCGATCGAGTCATTTTCAGTTCTTACGCTGGCGATGAGATCACGGTTGGCGACAAGACTTTCCTGTTGATGCGTGAAAGCGACATTCTCGCCACTCTTTAGTCGTTCGTATCTCGACTGATTCCGCCAGGGGCAAAGTGTCCCTGAGTTTTTTCGGGCCTTGCCCGATCTAGAAATCAACCCTCGGAGAAGATGTGTCATGGCAGCAAAGATGATTGCCTTTGATCAGGAAGCTCAGGAAGCCATGCGTCGCGGTGTGACGAAGCTGGCACGAGCAGTGAAGGTTACTCTCGGCCCACGCGGTCGCAATGTGATCATTGAAAAGAGCTTTGGTTCACCGACTGTAACCAAGGACGGCGTGACAGTTGCTCGCGAAATCGAACTGCCAGACAAGTTCGAAGACATGGGCGCACGAATGGTTCGCGAAGTGGCCAGCAAGACCAGCGACGTTGCTGGTGACGGCACAACCACTGCGACTGTGATGGCAGAAGCGATCTACAACGAAGGCCTGAAGGCTGTCGTTGCCGGTGTTAGCCCGCTCGAAATGAAGCGAGGAATGGACAAGGCTGTTGCAGACATCATCGCCAGCCTGCGAGGAATGGCTCAGGAATGCCGTTCCAAGAAGTCGATCGCACAGGTCGGCACCGTTGCAGCAAACGGCGACGAAGAGATTGGTCGCATTCTTGCTGACGCAATGGAGCAGGTTGGTAAGGACGGCGTGATCACTGTGGAAGAAGGCAAGAGCCTCGACACCAACTTCGAAGTTGTTGAAGGCCTGCAGTTTGACCGTGGTTATCTGTCGCCATACTTCGTGACTGACTCAGAAGGCATGGAAGTTGTCCTTGAAGACGCATACGTGCTGATTCACGAGAAAAAGATCTCCAGCATTAAGGACCTGGTTCCGGTCCTGGAGAAGGTTGTTAACTCTGGTAAGCCGTTGCTGATCATTGCAGAAGAAGTTGAAGGCGAAGCCCTGGCGACTCTGGTGATCAACAAGCTGCGCGGCACCTTCAAGGTGTGTGCCGTAAAGGCTCCTGGTTACGGCGATCGTCGCAAGGCGATGCTGCAGGACATCGCGATTATGGTTGGCGGAACAGCGATTTTCGAAGACCTCGGAATCAAGCTGGACAGCATCGACATCACCGACCTCGGCACCGCTCGCAAGATTGTTGTCGACAAGGACAACACAACCATCGTCGAAGGTGGCGGCAAGAAGGCGGACATCCAGGCTCGTATCGAGCAGATCCGTCGTGAGCTGGAAAACAGCACCAGTGACTATGACCGCGAAAAGCTTGAAGAGCGAATTGCGAAGCTGGCTGGTGGTGTTGCACAGATCAATGTCGGTGCGGCCACTGAAAGCGAAATGAAGGAAAAGAAGGCTCGCGTGGAAGACGCGCTGCACGCAACTCGCGCTGCTGTAGAAGAAGGAATTCTTCCAGGCGGTGGCGTTGCGATGCTTCGAGCATCCACAAGCGTGAAGCCGGGCAAGCTGACTCATGATGAAAAGGTCGGTTACGACATCATCGTCCGAGCCTGCCGTGCTCCTCTGACTCAGATTGCAGACAATGCCGGTGTTGACGGTGGAGTTGTCTGCGAGAAGGTCGCTTCCGGCGAAGGCAACTTCGGATACAACGCGGCAACTGACAAGTTCGAAGACATGGTGAAGGCCGGTGTGATCGACCCAACCAAGGTGACTCGAACGGCTCTGCAGAACGCGGCCAGTGTTTCGACTCTGCTTTTGACCAGCGATGCACTGATCGCAGAGAAGCCGAAAGACGACCATAAGAAGCACGCTGCCGGCGGTGCGGAAGACATGTATTAATCGCCGAGAGGTGATTTGAGACTTGAAAAAGGGCGGCTCCCGAAAAGGAGCCGCCTTTTTTTGTTTTGCTTGCAACGGTACGGGGGCCGAATTGAGCCCGGTACCATTTTCGGTTCATCAATTGAGTGATAAAGTGTGTGCCGTCGGCTCAGGATGTCGTCGATTGAGGCAACTGAAGTCATTGTCTCCGGCGTCTGATTCGACCGTTACACAGGGACGTTCAAATGTATCCATCGCGACGCGTGTTTCTTGCAGCGATACTGGGCATGTCAGCACTGATTGCAGTAGGCAGCGCTGACGAAAAGAAGGCGACCGAAGTGTCTGTGACATTGACGGATGGCACATGGAAGGACGTCGAAGCTCTTGTCGCAAAGAACGCCGGTAAGGTTGTTGTGGTGGATCTTTGGTCGACCGCGTGCCTGCCTTGTATGACCGAGTTTCCGAACCTCGTTGCACTTCACGATGCACACCCGGACAAGATTGTCTGTGTCAGCTTCAACCTGGACTACGCGGGCATCAAAAACAAAGGACCGGAATACTATCGCCCAAAGGTCGAGACATTCCTGAAGAAGCAGAAGGCCGGCTTTTCAAACTTTCTGTCTACAGTCGCCGCCGACAAGGTGTTTGAAGACCTGGAGTTGAGTTCCATTCCAGCCGTCTACGTGTTTGGCAAAGACGGAAAGCTCGCGAAGCGTTTTGATGACTCTCTGCTGGAAGAGGGCAAAGAAGAAGCGTTCACCTACAAACACGACATTAACCCGTTTGTTGAAAAACTCCTCGCGAAGTAACCGTTCGCGCAGGCAGCCAGTCGATTTCATTGGAGTAACAACATGGTGTTTCGGAAACTTGGATTGGGCTCACTTGGCAGCCTGATGATGCTGGGTGCACTGCTGGAAACTCCAGCCTATTCACAGGAAGGTAACCTTGTGTATCCATCGACGAAGACCGTCGAACAGGTCGATGACTTTCACGGCACGAAGGTTGAAGATCCCTATCGCTGGCTGGAAGATGATGTCCGCGAAAACAAGGAGGTCGCCGCGTGGGTTGCCGCTCAGAACGAAGTGACGTTTGGTTACCTGAAATCGATTCCTCAGCGCGAAGTCATTCAGAAGCGAATGACCGAACTCTGGAACTACGAGAAGATCGGGGCTCCGTTCAAACGAGGCGGACGCTACTACTTTTCTCGAAACGACGGACTTCAAAACCAGAATGTTCTGTTTCGTCAGGAAACTCTTGAGAGTGAGCCCATCGTCCTTCTGGATCCGAACACGTGGTCAAAGGATGGTACGGTTGCTCTTTCCGGCACCGCCTTCAGCGACGACGGGCGCTATGTTGCTTATGGAGTACAGAAAGCTGGGTCTGATTGGAACACATGGAAGGTCATGGAGATTGAGTCCGGCAAGGTGCTCGATGATGAACTCAACTGGGTCAAGTTCAGTGGAGCAGAATGGACACCGGACAGCCGTGGCTTTTTTTACGCTCGATACCCGGAGCCCAAAGAAGGCGCGTTCACCGCTCTGAACACGAACATGAAGGTGTACTACCACCGCGTTGGGACACCACAGTCAGCCGACGTGTTGGTTTACGAACGTCCGGATCAGCCCGACTGGGGATTCCAGCTCAGTGTTTCAGAAGATGGTCACTACCTGATCATCACGGTTTGGGTTGGCACCGACGACCGTTATCGCATTGTCGTCAAAGATCTGACGGAACCTTATGGTCTGCCATGGGAGCTGATCGGCAACTTCGACCATGAGTATTCGTTTGTCGGAAACGACGGAAGCACTCTGTACTTCAAAACCAATCTGAATGCGCCGAATCGTCGTGTGATTGCGATTGATCTGAAGAAGCCTGCACAGGACCAGTGGAAGGAGATCATTCCGGAGACCGAAAATGCGATGGAGTCGGTTGGCATCGTCGGCAACATGTTTGTCTGCTCGTACCTGAAGGATGCAAAGACTCAGGTGCGTCTGCACGCGATGGACGGTTCTTTTGTCCGTGAAGTTGCTTTCCCCGGTATCGGAACCGCAAGCGGTTTTGACGGACGTCGCAAAGACACGGATGTGTTCTATTCCTTCAGCGGTTTTGCGACTCCGCCGACGACCTATCGTTACAACATGATCACGGGTGAGAGCAAGCTGTTCCGCAAGGCGGACGTGAAGTTCAACCCGGATGACTACGAGACGAAGCAGGTGTTCTACACCAGCAAAGATGGCACCAAAGTTCCGATGTTTATCACCCACAAAAAGGGACTGAAGCTCGATGGAAGCAATCCAACGCTGCTGTATGGCTACGGTGGCTTCAACATTTCCGTCACTCCCAGTTTCAGCGTCGGGCGTCTGACGTGGATGGAAATGGGGGGAGTGTACGCCGTCGCAAATCTCCGAGGTGGTGGTGAGTACGGAGAACGCTGGCACAAAGCTGGAACAAAGCAGAACAAGCAGAACGTGTTTGATGACTTCATTGCCGCAGCAGAATGGCTGATTGCCAACAAGTACACATCGGCAAAGAAGCTGGCCATTCAGGGGCGAAGTAATGGAGGCCTGTTGATTGGTGCCTGCATGACTCAGCGTCCTGACCTCTTTGGAGCCTGCCTGCCAGGTGTGGGCGTGATGGACATGCTGCGCTTCCACAAGTTCACCGCTGGCCGATTCTGGACTGACGACTACGGTAGTGCCGATGTTCCGGAAGAGTTTCCCGCGCTGCTGAAGTATTCGCCCTATCACAATCTCAAGGGCGGAGTGCAGTATCCGGCAACCCTGATCACAACTGCAGACACGGATGACCGAGTCGTGCCAGGGCACAGTTTCAAGTTTGCGGCACAGCTCCAGGCATCACAGTCGGGGACTGCGCCCACGCTCATCCGAATTGAAACGTCTGCCGGTCACGGAGCGGGAAAGCCAACCGCAAAGATCATCGAAGAAGCGTCGGACGAAATGGCGTTCCTGGTAAAGTCTCTTGAAATGAAATAGTGCGATTCCAAACAACCGCATTCTGTGGCAAAGCCGCACTGGTGGTTGGATTGGAAGCAGCTCGAAATCGCGGACCGCGCGGAGCCACGTGGCAACACGTGGCTCTTTTTCTTGCGCGGCTGGACTGGAATCAGCAGATTCGCGGGAACGGCGCTCCCGCCGGTTCATCAAGCGGAATCGGGGATCCGAACAGACGGCGGATGCAGACGGGTGATACAGACTTCGGCATCACACTTCCGATCAGAGCGGCCTCATTGAATGGCGTGATGGATCGAAGCAAATCGAGTGCTTCTTCCGCACGATCCGGAGCAATGGCGGCAACGAATGTTCCTTCGTTCGGCAGATGAAGAGGTTCCATACCAAGAATCTCACAGGCGCCGCGAACCTGGCGAGTGACGGGAATCGTCGATTGGTCCAGTTCAAAGGAGACGCCCGCTTCTTCAGCCCACTCATGCAGGACTGCGGAAACTCCGCCACGAGTTGCATCGCGCAGGCATTTGACTGATGAGCCACCGTGCTGCAGGAGCGCCTGAGTTCCTGGCAGAACGCACTTCAGATCGCTCTCAATGGCATTGAGAAACGACATGCCCTGTCGCGAAGAAAGAACCGCGAGTCCATGCTGTCCGATGGGACCGGAGACGAGAATTCGATCACCCGGAGTCAGGCTTCGAGGACCGGGCGGGATGGACGTTCCAAATTCGCCGATCCCTGATGTATTCATAAAGACGCCATCCACTGCTCCTCGTGGCACAACTTTCGTGTCACCTGCGATGATCGAAATTCCGCAAAGTCTGGCTGCTGCAGCGGCTGAATCAAGCAGACGCTCCAGCACTGCAATCGGAAGACCCTCCTCCAGAATCAACGCCAGCGTCATCCATCGTGGCGTTGCGCCGGAGACGGCAAGGTCATTTGCCGTGCCGATCACAGACAGCGATCCAAGATCGCCTCCCGGAAAGAAGAGTGGCGTCACGGTATGACTGTCCGTGCAGATCGCCAGGTGCCGGTGTTGGGCTTCGATCAGTGCTGCATCCGTCATCGATGAAGAACAGCCGAGTCGCGGAAAGACGGTCTTCTGAAGAAATCGCCTGGTGTTCCTCGCACCTTCGCCCAGCGAAAGTGAGACCCGTTCTGTATCGGAGTTCAGTTCGACCGGGCAATTCCATCGACTCATGCTGGACCGATTGTTTGATTCCGAATTCATTGCATAAGTATAGGAAGTCGGCAGCGGGCTGCTATAAAGTCTGTCCGGAGAATCCACCCTGGGTTGTCGTTGACAGCAATCCGGCCATGGCCCTCAAATTACTGTGATGGAACGGAACACGTGAACAACTTCCTGAAGAACCACAAGGCTCTGACAAAGATCCGACTGGCAGCGTATGAGAACCTGTTTGGCAGCGCACCATCGCAGGTCTTCACACCGTCATCAATGTTCAAATTGCCGGATGATCGGATTCTGATTGACGTCTACGTGTTCACACTGGAATACAACGAAGGTGAGATTGATGTTGCCGTGACAAACGGAATGTCGGATGAGCGTATGAAGAACACCGAAGATCCCGACAGTCCGCTGCGAAGGGAGATCCTGCAGTACTTCCCCAAATGCACGGTGAATCATGCCAGACGACTGCACGACATGGCGTGGCTGCCACGATTCGATGAGTTCACGCTGGATAGCCACCACACGATTGCATGGAATTCTGCCGCACTTGAAGGCACTCCCTGGACCAGTGCGTTCTTTCTGCGTCCGATCATTCGATCACACACCGAGTTTGAATGTTTGATCGAAGGTGATGAGATGTCGTTTCTGTGGCATATTCCCATTTCGGAAGCAGAACGGTCCTACAAAGTTGAACACGGCGCGGATTCGCTCATCGATCGCCTGGAGGCGGTAGACCTTCCGTGGATTTTTGATGAGTCGAATCGGCCATCGCTCATCGAAGAATAAGGCAGCGAGCCATCGACTGACCGCAAAAACGCTTACGCTGAGGGTTGCAGCCTACCTGGCATCCTTTGCCTGTTTCACAAGACCGTCAAAAAGTTCCTTCTGATGTTTGAGTGCTGCGATCTTGTCTTCGGGATTTCCAGATGCTTCCAGCAGCACCCAGCCACCGTAGGAAATCGACTCGAACAGTCGGAACAACTGATCCCACGGATAATCTGGTGCATCCAGTTGCCGCACGTGGGCCGTCTTTCCAAAACGGTTGCAGACGAGCCGGAAGTTGTGTTCGAGCCCCTCGCCCTTCAGGTCCTGGACGTTTGAATTCCAGCAAACTGCGACGTTGGGATGATCAGCCACATCCATGATGGCCTTCATGACAGGAAGCTCACTTGTTCCGCTGCCATGCACTTCCACTCGAATCTGTTGGCCGTACTTCTGACCGTATTCGCCAACGACATTCAGTGCCTTGCCAATCTGTTCGATTGTCTGTTCCCGAGGAACTCCCTGAACGAAGCTGTTCGGCTTTACTTTGACCCCACTGCCGCCGCAATCGTGCATCAGCTGAATGTACTGCTTTGCCAGTTCGATATTGGCTTCGACTTTCGCAGGATCGTTTTCGTGAAACTGAGCGTTTGATCCATATCCCACGAGTGTCACTTTGCTCGCCTCAAAGCGTCTTCGAACCTCGGATCGTTCAGCTTTGCTCAGTCGAGGTTCGACTGCGTGCTTGTGCTCTGTTCGTAGTTCAACGCCCGCGAGGCCCGCTGTTTCACACGCATCAATGACTGTTGGCAGGTCCATGTCCTGCCCCCAGAGATACGTGACAAGTCCGAACTTCATGGAGGATTCAGACCGGATCATGCCTGATGCGACTGAAGCACATGCCGGAACCATCAGGCCTGCTGCAACCGCCTGCAGGAACGAACGTCGCGGATGAGCAACTGGTGAATCACTGTGAATCGGTCGAACCATTTGCGGAATCCTGATGGAGGCAGAAGTGGAAAGGCTTTCGCTGGTTTCGTCAGTTTTCCATCACTTCTTTTTCCTTCGACGCTGCTCGTTCATTGACGACGCCCTCGTACTTCTTGGTCAGATCCTGGATCTGATCCTTCGTCGCCTTGCAGTCGTCTTCGCTCATCGTCTTGTCTTTTTCGGACGTATCCGCGTGCTTATTGGCGTCGCGACGGACGTTTCGAATGGCCACTCGAGCTTCTTCGGCGAGTTCCTTGATTCGCGACGCCATTTGCTTGCGTCGTTCCGTACTGAGCGGCGGAACATTCAGACGAATGACGCGACCGTCGTTATTCGGGACCATTCCCAGTTCGCTGGCAATGATCGCTTTGCCGATCGCATCCAGAGTTGTCGTGTCAAAGGGGCGAATCAGAATCTGCTGTGGTTCCGGGCAGCTGATATTGGCGACCTGTTTCAGCGGCGTCGGGGATCCGTAATATTCGACTCGGATGGAATCCACCAGACCCGGGTTGGCACGCCCCGTTCGAATCCCTTTCAGCGCATTCGAAAGCACGTTGACGGCCTTTTCCATTCTCTCTTCAGCATCCAGAAGGATTTCGTCCTGGTCCATGGTGAACTCTCCGGTGAGGGATTAGCGGTATTCTCAAACAAGTCCGCCGACGAGTGCGTTTTGAAACAGCGATCTCTGCAGACGGGAAAAATTCAGTGAGTCGCGGATGGTAACAGCGACAGGCTGTTTGCCCAGTTATCAGGCTGAAATCTCAATTCCTTCCAATGACAGCAGAGTCTTCTTGCGATCCAGTCCACCGCCATATCCAACGAGTTTGCCATTTGTTCCAATGATTCGGTGGCACGGGATGATGATCGCGATCGGATTTCGGCCATTGGCCAGGCCAACGGCTCGACAGGCCGCAGGGTTTCCGATGGATCTTGCGATATCGCCGTAGCTGGCAGTCGCACCAAATTTTACTTTGCAGAGTGCCTTCCAGACCTTTTTCTGGAAGCTGGTTCCTTCAGGAGCGAGCGGCACATCAAACTGCGACAGTTTGCCCGCAAAATAGGCCTGCAATTGCTGCACAACCGTTTTCAAAGCCCGATCATTTCGAACCCAGTCTTCCTGGATCAGCTCCGCGACCGAATCATCATCGCGAAACTGCACGTATTTCAGGCCGTCATTGTCGACGGCGACAAGGATCCGACCGACCGGCGTTTTCTCAATCCAGGTGTACTCCATCGTTCGTCTCCGCTTCTGTGGCCCCATCGATTGGAATCAGTGGCGATGGATTCTACATTTCCGCCCGCCTGATTTCAGGTCACGCTCCCGGGATTCTTTTGATGTCTGTTGGGGCGGAGGGGAACGAAAACTTGATGTGTTCCCCACCCCATTTTTCCTGCGAATGGTTCCATGGCCAATTCTGATTCCACTGCTGCTCGACAGTCCGCCGAAGAACGACTTGCTCAGGTGAATGCCCTGCGATGGCAGAAGTTCGGCGTACTGGACGATGGTTTCGTTTGTCTTGTCGATGTGATGGGAGACGACAGCAGCGTCGTTCAGGCAGCACGAGTCAGTTACGGAGAAGGCACGAAGAAGGTCAGCGACGATCGCACGCTGATTCGGTACCTCCTGCGACATCGCCATACGACGCCGTTTGAAATGGCGGAGATCAAGTTCCTGGTGCGAGTCCCAATGGACTGCTGGCGTCAATGGGTTCGCCACCGCACCGCAAACATCAACGAATACAGCACCCGTTATTCACTCGCCATCGACGCATCTCAGACAACACAGCCAGATCAGTGGCGCACGCAGGCAGAAACCAATCGACAGGGCAGCGGAGCCGCGTTGCCGGAAGATCTCGGAAGCCGACTGACTGCGGAAGAAAAGCAGCTGCAGGATCAGATGCGAGACGTCTATCAGAGCCGCATCGAAACCGGAGTCGCGCGAGAACAGGCCCGAAAAGATTTGCCTCTTTCGACGTACACAGAAGCGTACTGGAAGATCGATCTTCACAACCTGCTTCACTTTCTTGCTCTCCGAATGGACAGCCATGCACAGCTGGAGATTCGTCAGTATGCAACGACGATCGGTGAGAAGATTGTCGCTCCGCTGTTTCCGATTGTCTGGGAAGCATTCCTCGACTACCGCATGAATGCCACGTTCCTGACGGGGCTGGATACTGGCGTTATCCAGCGACTGACAGCGAATGCGGCAAAGAACCGCACGAGTCCTCCGTTCTCAGAAGAGGAATTTCTTGCGGCACAGGATCCGGCATGGGCCGCGCTGACAAGAAGCCGTGAACGTGACGAATGCCGTTCGAAACTGGCGATGCTGGGACTGCTTTCCCCTGCCAACTAGCGCAGAAACAGCAAAATTCGCCGAAAAAGCTGACATCGCACCGCAAGGCGTGTGTCTCTAGAATTCTGGAAGACAACCGGTATCGACTGGTTGTCCTGACCATTCACATCGACTGTATGCTCGCAGAATCGTGTTCCCGCTGGCAGCACCTGTCAGCCCGCGAATCGCCAGACAGCGACCTCCTGACCTTCGGATATTCTCATGCGCAGCGAATCAGAAGTACTGTTTGAAGACAATCCCTTTTCCATTCCGGTGGCTGACCGAGTTCGCCGACTGCCTCCGTATTTGTTTGGAACGATCAACAAGCGAAAGTACCAGCTGCGAGTTGCGGGCGTCGATGTGATTGACCTCGGCATGGGCAACCCAACCGATCCGCCAGATCCGCAGATCGTTCAGAAGATTGAGGAAGCGCTCGCTGATCCTCGTAATCATCGGTACTCCGTTTCCAACGGCATTGGCAACCTTCGCAAAGAAGTTTCATCGCGATATCTGAAACGCTACGGCGTCCGGCTGGATCCCAATGATGAAGTGCTCGCATGTCTGGGATCGAAGGAAGGTTTCAGCCACATGTGTCTGGCACTGATGGGGCCTGGCGACACAGCTGTTGTCCCTGCGCCATCGTTTCCGATCCATGTGTATTCGGTGATGCTGGCTTCCGGCAACGTGATCGCTCTTGACGTGAGAGACCCGGAGAAGTTTCTGCGAAACATTGCTTACACGTGCGAGCACCTTGTTCCGAAGCCCAAAGTTGTTGTGGTCAATTTTCCGCACAATCCTTCGTCGACAGTCGTCGAGCAGGATTTCTTTGTGGAGCTTGTGCGACTGGCGAAGAAACATCACTTCCTGGTCATCAGTGACTTTGCCTATGCGGACATTTGCTACGACGGCTACAAGGCTCCGAGTTTTCTGTCGACACCGGGAGCAATTGATGTCGGCGTCGAGCTAACTTCCATGAGCAAGAGTTACAGCATGGCCGGCTGGCGAATTGGCTTTTGCTGCGGCAACCGCGAAATGGTCCGCGCGCTCGCGACCATCAAGGGGTATTACGACTATGGGATCTTCCAGCCGATTCAGATCGCGGCGATTGTTGCCATGAGGCACTGTGATCATGCGATTGACGAACTGGCTGCGGAGTATCAGGTGCGTCGAGACGCCCTGTGCGATGGCCTTCGCCGCATTGGCTGGAACCCGATTGTTCCAAAAGCCGGCATGTTCGTGTGGAGCGAAATTCCGGAACCGTGGCGTAAGATGGGCTCGATTGAATTCGCCATGAAGCTGCTGAATGAAGGCGGAGTTGCCGTGAGCCCTGGCCGAGGATTCGGGCCGGAAGGCGAAGGCTTCCTGCGACTTGCGATTGTGGAAAACAGCCAGAGACTCCGTCAGGCGATTCGACAGATCGATAAGTGCCTCACAGCACCGGAAGCCGCATCGGCCTGATCAGGGTACGACTCAGTTGTATCGCTCGCGAAGTTCAGTCTGCAACGCGGTCACTTTGGTTTGTAGTGTTTCCGGGTCTGACGCAAGCAGTTCTGATTTGCTTGTCCTGGTAAATCCCAGCAGCTCTTCAAGTAACTGAATTTTGCCGATGAGCTCGCCTTCTTCGCGTCCGGCTTCTCGACCTTCTTCACGTCCCACTTCTCGACCTTCCTCGCGTCCCTGAATCAGCAGTCGATCGGCGAGCGAGCCTGGTTCAAATTGAGTGGGCAGGATGCTGGCGAGCGTTTGTTTGTACTGTTCGTGGTCGATGTTCTTGTTCACAGTCATGATGTAAACCTCAATCGCCAGCGCGAAGTTAAAGAAGTTGTTGTGCGGCGTAGGTAGTGCTTCCATAGTCGCTGCAGTGTAATAATAAAGATGTTCCACCAAAAGGTCCGGCAGAACTGAAGGTGACCACCCAAACCGGCGGGAGGTTGGGATAATCAATCCTGACTGGCATCGATTCGGAATAGGCCATTGCCCATCGGGACGATGCACCAAATCCGCACTCCACTCGGGATGTCACCAAAATCACTCCGGTTGGTTTCGCAGAACTCAAATGAGCGATAGCATGAGCCAATATCCCACCGGGAAAAAACGCTGACGAGGCAAGGACACTGCGCCGGACTTGTGAGCGTCCCGCAATTCCATCCTCCGTCCAGCCTTCCTCGAAGGAGCATCCCATGCGCTCGTTTCAGCAGACTCGTCGCGGTTTTCTTTCCTCAGCGGCAGCGGCCGCAGCTGCATTGTCCGCTCCTGCGTTTGTATCTGCCGCGACGCTCCGGAAGGAACTGCATGTTGCAGCAATCGGCGTGAACGGAATGGGCTGGTCAGATCTGTCTCAGATTGGAACTCACGCCGCCGTCAAGTTTGTCGGCTTCTGCGACATAGATAAGGCACGGTTCGATAAGGCAGATGCACAGTATCCTGGTGTGCCGCACTTTGCGGATTATCGTGAGCTGTTTTCGTCGCTGGCAGACAAAGTTGATGCTGTCATTGTGTCAACACCGGACCACATGCATGCTCCGATCGCGATGGAAGCCATGCGGTTGGGAAAACACGTGTATTGCCAGAAGCCGCTGACTCACACCGTCTGGGAAGCGCGACAGATGATGCTGATGGCAGCAAAGTCCGGCGTGACGACTCAAATGGGAAACCAAATTCATTCGGCAGCGGAATATCGCCTGGGAGTACAGCTGATTCGTGAAGGTGCTATTGGCAAGGTGAAAGAAGTTCATTCCTGGGTTGGGGTTCAGGGACGACAGTATTGCGGGCGGACTGACCGGCCTGAGGCCGCGCCTGTACCGGCTGGAGTCGACTGGGATCTCTGGCTTGGAGCGGCACCATCACGTCCTTTTGCTCCGGACGTTTATCATCCGTTCAAGTGGCGTGACTGGCAGGCATTCGGTTCTGGTGCTCTGGGTGACTTTGGCTGCCACATTCTGGATCCGGTCTTCGGAGCACTTGGCATTCGAAATCCTGGGGCGATTACAGCCGAGAATGGCGGGACCACAGAAGAAGTCTGGCCGGGGCCCGAGACGGTCACGTACGAATTCGCCGGAACAGATCAGACCGCCGGAGCCATCAAGGTGATCTGGCGTGATGGTGGACTGAAACCACCCAAAGAACTGGCGCAGCTTCCGGACGGTACAGAACTGCCAGGAGCCGGGTCACTCTTTATTGGCGAAGGTGGCAACATGATTCTTCCGCATGTTGGCATGCCAATGCTAACTCCGGGCTCGAAGTTCGCTGAGTTCAAGAAGCCTGACGTCAAGGGCACAAGCCACTGGCACGACTGGGTCGATGCAGTGCTGGCAGGCAAGAAGACGACCGATGGGTTCGATTACGCCGGTCCGCTGACAGAGACTGTTCAGCTCGGCAACATTGCCGCCAGGTTGCCTGGCCAGCGCATTGAATGGGACGCGGCTGGTTTCAAAGCGAATCTTCCCGCAGCTGATGCGATGCTGACCAAGCAATATCGCAAAGGCTTTGAAGTTAAGGCCGTCTGAAGCGAGTCATTCTGCAGGCGTTCGTCCTGGGCTCCATTCCCCTCGTTGTTTCTGGATTCTCGAAACGGAGTCTGCTGTGTTCGCGCGCCGATATCTCACGTTGCTCCTGGCGGTTCTCACAATAGTCTTCTGGAGACACTCGGCGGCGGCAGAAACCCCGTCGGTTGATCGGCCAAACATACTCTGGATCAGTTGTGAGGATCTGAGCCCGGTACTGGGATGTTACGGAGATCGGACGGCGACAACGCCTCACCTGAACCGACTGGCGAAGGAAGGCACGCTGTTCACTCACGCCTTTTCCTGTCACGGAGTTTGCGCGCCCAGTCGAACGGGGATTATCACTGGAATGCACCCGATTTCGCTGGGTGCAAACCACATGAGATCAAAGGTCCGCTTGCCGCCACACGTGCAGTTGTTCCCAGCGCTTTTGCGACAGGCCGGATACTTCTGCACAAACAACAGCAAGACGGACTACAACCTTGAATGGTCTCCGAACGAAGTATGGGACATCAATTCTGCCAAGGCGCATTGGAAAGCTCGCACGAGCGATAACCAGCCGTTCTTCGCAGTGTTCAATCTGACGATGACACACGAAAGCAAAGTGTGGCCATCCGGGTGGAAAGATGTCGTCGCCGATTTGCCAGAAGCGCAACGACATCGTCCGGCTGACATGATCGTGCCGGCAGTCTTTCCGGACACTCTGGCTGTTCGGGACGATCTGGCCCGAATCGCAGACCTCGCCACGGTAATGGATCAAAAGGTTGGAGAACTGCTGGCCGAACTTCACGCCGCCGGATTGGACAAGAATACGATTGTGTTCTTCTGGTCCGATCACGGCAACGGACTTCCTCGCTGCAAGCGATGGACTTACGACTCAGGTTCGCGAGTTCCGCTGATTATTCGCGTGCCGGAAATGTGGCAGAGACGCTTCCCGGAATTGTCGCCTGGCGGGCGGGACGATCGGCTTGTGAGTCTCCTGGACCTCGCCCCGACAGTCCTGCAGATCGCCGGCGTTGCTCAGCCGGAGCACATGCACGGACGGTCGCTCTTTAGCAAAGAAGATGCTCGCCAGTATGTTCACGGAGCGCGGGATCGCCTGGATGAACGGTTTGATCTTGTACGCACTGTAAGAAGTCGAAAGTTTCGCTACGTTCGCAACCTCATGCCGTGGCGTCCCGCGCTGCAGCATGTGGCGTATGGGGAACAGAACGAAACGATGAAGGAACTTCGGCGTCTGTTGGCAAAGGGGGAATTGGCCCCGGCGTCGGCTCAGTGGTTCGTCACGCCGCGTCCTCCGGAGGAACTCTATGACCTCGAGTCTGACCCGTGGGAAATTCATAACCTGGTGAATTCAGCAGACCACAAGTCCGTGCTGGAAGAATTGAGGACCGAATGTACTCGATGGCAGCTGGACGTCAGGGATGCTCACCTGGTTCCCGAGTCGCTGTTTGACACGGAGGAGAAGTTTTCGGGAAGCCACTGGGGAATCTTCCACTCGCCAGAGGGGCGTGAACGACTTGCGGTGGTTCTAGATCAGGCGATCAGAACATCGCATCTGGACTCCAGGTCCGCAGAGGAAGTTTCAGCACAACTCTCGGACGATCCGGTGGCGCGCTGGTGGCAGGTGACTCTGATGGCGAAGGCGGACGGAGTCTCTGAGCGAACGAAAGCTCTATTGAAAGAGCTGGAATCGACAATCCCGGAGATTCGGCTGGCTGCAGCCGCTGGACTGGCTCGCACACCCCACAAAGCCAAAGCGGTTGAGGTCTTTCGCGACCTGTTGATGAGCGGTACGGAGTTTCAGCAGCATGCGGCTCTGGTGGAGCTGGATGAACTGGAGCAGTCGTTTCAGAAGGAGATTGAGGCAGTCCTTCCTCGAGACTCAGAAGGAGAGTACATCCAGAGGCTGGTCAAAAAGTTGACTGGGAATGATCGCGTAGATTCATCGAGTCAGTGACCCTGGGAAAATCTGAGATTCTCACCAAACAGTGGTGTTTTCCACGGATGTTGTGCAGATTCGCCGTTAATGAGTTACTGAAGGGTGGCGTAAGGCATGGTCAAAGCACCTGCCCTCAATGTTTGATCAGCACGATTCCCTGTGTATTCAACTGGAGGTAAGTTCATGCGATCGAGTCTTAAGAACGTTGTAGTTGCATTGCCTGTCTTGATTGCATTTCTTTCGGCCGGAGGGAATGCAGAAGCATGCAGGTACCCGGTCACTGAGGATCTATGGGATGATATCGATGGAGACGGAATTCCTGATGGGTTCGATACGGATGTCGAAGGACATGGGGTTCCCAACATTTGGGACATTGACTTTGGCGAGAGAAGAACTCCCGTTGAGGTCGACTTCGATCTCGACCACGATGGTATTCCAAACATCTTCGACCCGGATATCGATGGAGATGGCTACTTGAACTCTGAAGACCCCGAACCCTTCCGGTTTAATCGATGGCCGACTCCCTTGTTACCAATGAGGACGCGGGCTGTACTTCGAGAGACGCCTTGGGGTATCGATCTTTGGATAGAACATTTTTGAGTTGCGACAAGTTCGTTTGAGAATCCAGTAAACGGCCGCAGCGTTTCCTCCTCCGCAGGGCACGACAGCAAGTTCCTTGTGGACCTTTGTTGTGTCCCTCTGATTACTTAGGATTTTGGTTTCCGCTCATCCGTTGATGCTCGCTCTGGAACTGCTCCAACCTGCCGTTGTAGAGCCCAATGGCACTCTGGGACCGCGGCAGGATGGTGCACTCCATATCTTCTCTCCTTTTGCCATCGAAGGCGTCACAATGACGTTAGGCAGGGTGACCGCGAACTGAACAGAATTGGCGAATTTTGGCTGTTCTTCCGGCCTGAACAGGGAAAGACAAACTGAGACAACCAGAACTTTTGCTTCCCAATGCCAGGATGGCCTTTGGGCCGGTTGCGTCTCCAGGGGGCACTTCTATAATCCAGAGAAGGTTCGAAAAACCTGCTTTCCCAGTCATTGAGCGAGAAGTCACGACCGGAGGTCGTTGAACATGTTCATGTGGTTTCGAAACGTCTGGATGTCTGTTTTCACCGTTTTGCAGGGGATGTATGTCACTCTGCTCACGATGTTCAGGACCTACCAGCGACGCACTTTTACCGAGGTCTACGAGTACCCGGAAGTCCCAGTGAAAGTGAAGCCTCGCTATCGCGGCTTCCATCGCTTCGACCTGACAACCTGCATTGGTTGCGAAAAATGTGCTGCCGCCTGTCCGGTGGACTGCATCTACATCGAAAAAGAGAAGAGCCCGGTCGGCAAGGGTTTCCGCATCAACGGCTTCACGATTGACTACACCAAGTGCATGTTCTGTGCATTGTGTGTCGAACCGTGTCCGGTGGACTGCATCTTCATGGGGTCCAACTACGACCTCAGCTGCTACAGCCGTGACGGGTGCATCGTCGACTATGCCAAGCTTCCTCTGCAGATCGCGTGGGGCAAGGCAACGTTGAACCCGGCTGTTGTTGCGGAATCAAAGGTTCTGCATTCTCCAGCGTGGGTAAAGGGTGAACCAAGCCCGTTTGAATTTGCGGGTGCGGAACACTAGCGAGCGGCTTTCCACATTGTTCAGAGGGGTTGGCGAAGGATGGTCAACGGTTGAACGATGCAGAAGTAACTGAACTTTCCAGCGGATGTGTCAAGAAAGTTGGGTATGGTTGCGGAAGAGACTGTTCTGTTAGTGGATGATGTGAACCGACGTTTGCCGCTCGTTCGATCGATCGTGCAGGATATTGTCAGTTTGCACAAAGATCTCTCCGCCAGAAGGGATCGTCTCCGTTCTCTTCGTGATCGCTACCCGGCAGCAAAGTCAGCAGATTCTGTTTACGAACAGGAAGTCCTGCAGATGGAAACCGAACTTTCGAAAGACGAAGTTCGGTTCGCTGAACTGGAAATGGAGCTGGAGCAGATCGGCGGCCAGCTTTCCAATGCAGTGAGCGGAACAGTCGACTTCCCTGGTGAGTTCGATGGGGATCGTGTGATGTTCTGCTGGCAGATTGGCGAGCCGGAAGTCATGTACCTTCACAGCGAAAATTGTGCTCCGGGAAACCGACAACCGCTGTTTGAAGCGACGGAAACGAATGGGAATTCAGGGCTGACGGGTCAGTCAGGCTGAAAGAATAGGGTGGAGAACCATGACGGATCTCGTAGGTCATTTTTTGATTTTTGGATTGCTGGCGATCGCGTTCCTGATGGGACCTCTGATCGTTGGTCGTCTGCTGCGTCCTCGAATTCCGACTCCGGAAAAGGATGCAATTTACGAATGCGGTGAGCCGGCAATTGGGTCCAGTTACATCCAGTTCGACCTACGCTTCTACGTGGTTGCTCTGCTGTTCATTATTTTTGACGTGGAAGTGGCTTTCTTCTTCCCGTGGGCTTCGGTTTACGGAAGTGCGATGCAGCTCGCGGATACTCGCCTTGATGAAGCGTCGCGTGAAGCCCTCAGCGCTCGACTGTTGAGCATTCCGGCGGATCAGATGACGCCTGGGCAGGTCATTTCCGCAGAGACCGCATTGCAGATCGGCTGGCTTGGTCTGGCGGACATCCTGGTGTTCTTCGGAGTCCTGCTTGTTGGTTTTGCCTACGTCTGGAAGCGCGGGGACCTTGACTGGATTCGTGCACTTGCGAAAAAGTCTGCACAGGCTCCTGACCAGACTGCAGCGGCCTGACATTGTCGAACCGGAAGTTTCAGATCATTTGATTCGGTGAGATAGGATCGCCTTCGAGGACATTCGATGAATATTCAGGAAGTACATTCGATCCTGCTGGAGAAGTTCGGCGCAGAGGTCGTGGGAACAGAGCCGAAGAAGGCCACTGACTCATGGATCCAGGTGGCAGCGGAATCGATCGTTGATGTTGGGCGTTTCCTGAAGGATGACCCGCGACTTTCGTTTGACCATCTGAATGATCTGTGCGGTGTAGATTACCTTGAGCCGGATCCCAAGAAGGCTCCCAAGTTCGGTCACGAGCCTCACGTGGAAGTCGTTTATCATCTGACCAGCATGAAGTACCATCATTTGCTGAAGCTGAAAGTCAGTGTGCCACGCTGGAAGAATGATGTTCCTGGGCAGCTGCCAGTCGTCCCTTCTGTCAGCGGTGTGTGGGGAATTGCCAACTGGCACGAACGTGAAACATACGATCTGGTCGGCATCGATTTCGCAGGACATCCAAACCTGCGTCGAATTCTCTGCCCGGAGGACTGGGTCGGGCACGCGCTTCGAAAAGACTATGAGTTCCCATTGGAATACCACGGAGTGCGTGGCCGCTAGTTCCGGCCGCAGCTCAAAAGACACAAAGTTTCGCGAATCCTTGATTTCAAGCAGTAAGACGGATCCGGTATGAGTCTGGTGATTGAAGACCCACGAGTCGTTGAGTTTGACGTCCAGACCGACGAAATGCTTGTGAACATGGGGCCTCAGCACCCCAGTACTCACGGCGTTTTGCGACTGCTGCTGCGAACGGACGGCGAAATTGTTCACGAATGCACGCCGCATATTGGTTACCTGCATCGCTGCGCCGAGAAGATCGGTGAGAACCTGAGTCCGCCGCAGTACATTCCGTACACCGACCGTATGGACTACCTGGCCGCGATGAACATGAATCTCGGCTTCGCCCTGGTTGTCGAGAAACTGATTGGGATGAAACTGCCGGATAAGGCAGTTCAACTGCGAGTCTTCATTGCAGAACTCGGACGGATTGCCAGTCACCTCGTTGGCATGGGAGCGTACGGTCTGGACCTCGGGACATTCAGCCCGTTCCTGTACGCGTTCCGCGAACGTGAAATCATTCTGGACTTCTTCGAAGAAGTCTGCGGTGCTCGTCTGACCTGCAGCTATCTGACTGTCGGCGGGGCAACGCATGATCTGCCAGAGGAAATTGAGATTCCAGACGGGCTCGCGTCTCTGACCGGTTCAAAGCCGGGTGAACGCTATCCGTTCTTCGATGTGATCGAGATGTTTCTGAAGTGGCTGGAACCACGCATTTGGGAATATCACACTCTGCTGACCCGCAATGCGATCTTCATCAAACGTACAGCAGGTCTCGGGATCCTGACTCCGGAAATGGCGATCAGCTACGGCTGCACCGGACCAGTGCTCCGTGGCAGTGGTGTGAACTTTGACCTTCGCAAAAACGGCGAAGAGATCTACACCAGCATGTACAAGGGTTATGATTTCGAAGTCCCAGTGGCGCCGTTCAAAGACGCTCCCAGAGAAGCCGTGGTCGGTGACAACTGGTGTCGATTTTACGTCCGCATGATGGAAGTTGTGCAGTCGATTCGCCTCGTGCGACAGTCGATTGAAAGGTACAAGTCCGCAGCCGGGACGCATCGCGAATCGTTCAAGATGAACACCAAACTGCCGAAGGACGAAGCCTACCTCGAGACTGAATGTCCCCGCGGTCAGATGGGCTTTTACGTTGTCGGCAACGGTGAAGGAAATCCGCTGCGAGTGCGAGCGAAGAGCAGCTGCTTCTGCAACCTTTCCATTACCGACAAGATCTGCGAAGGCGTTCCACTCGCCGACGTACCGGCCATTGTCGGGTCTCTGGATATCGTGATGGGCGAAATCGATCGTTAGTAACTTTGGCCACCGAAGACTCTGGGAGCGTTGTCATGGACAACGCTCTTTTTTTGCGCTGACCCCAGGCTGTCTGCCGTTGGGACTCCCATCCGGCGCCACACGACTTCTCCGCGTTGTTTCAATTGAGTATTGTTCAACCGTGGCTGGTGCGAACGAATGGGATTCCCGCTTCGTTTCTGCCAACGGCTGTCCAGCTCTGGATTCATCACGAGGTTGAACAATGGTCAAATTCGCTTCCGTCCTTTTGCAGCGCCGATCGATTTATGCGTCGGCCTCAGCTCTGCTCCTGTCGCTGTGTGCGGCGGGATACTCCATCACTGTCCCTTTTTCTGCAGGCATCTCCACTGTGATCCCGGAACCTCCCAATACGCTGCCCGCGGACAATCCGTTTGCAGCACCAAGTCCACTGATGTACCACGCGCCGACCTTTGATCGGATCAAGGACGAACACTATCAACCGGCTTTGTTGGAAGGAATGCGGCTGCAGCTGGAGGAAATGAATGCGATTGCCAGCCAGAGCGAAGCACCAACGTTTGAAAACACCATTGTTCGGATGGAAGAATCCGGCGCCCTGCTGACGCGAGCCCGCAATGTTTTCTCGAACCTGACGTCATCGCACAAGAGTCCGGCGATGCAGAAGGTCGAAACCGAACTCGCTCCTCTCCAGGCAGCTCATTCAGACAATATCCTTCTGAACAAAAAACTGTTTGAACGTGTTCGCACGCTTTGGGAAAGCCGGGAATCACTGAGTCTGAAGGCAGATCAGAAGGAAGTTCTGAAGCAGCATTATGAGAGCTTCGTGCGTGCGGGAGCTCAGCTGACGGAGCAGCAGCAGTCGCGTATTCGCGTTCTGAACGAGCAGCTGTCGAAACTGGAAACGCAGTTCGAAGAGAACCTGCTTGCCATCACGAAAGAACGCGCGGTCGTTGTCGATGATGTCAAACTGCTGGATGGGATGTCCGCTGGTGACATTGCGGCTGCCGCGGACGGTGCAAAGGAACGCGGGCTGACCGGCAAGTATCTTCTCGAGATCACCAACACCACACGCGTTCCGATTCTCACATCCCTGAACAACCGCGACATGCGAAAGCGTGTCTGGGAAGCCTCGGCTTTCCGGGGACTTGGACGGGATGGCGGCATCGACAACCGTTCGCTGATCCTTGAGATCGCTCAGCTGCGTGCGGAGAAGGCAGAACTCCTTGGATTCCCAAATCACTCCGCTTACAAGCTTCAGAATCAGATGGCGGAAACGCCCGAAGCCGCCACGAAGATGCTGACAGATCTCGTGCCCGGTGTGATGAAGCGAGTTAAGGAAGAGGCTGCCGATCTGGAGGCTATGATTCGACAGACTGGCGCGAATCACGAGCTGGCTCCCTGGGACTGGGAGTACTATGCGGAGAAGGTCCGCAAGGCGCGGTTTGACGTGGATGAATCTCAGGTTAAGCCGTACTTCGAACTCAACAGTGTGCTGCAGAATGGCGTTTTCTTTACGATGAAGAAACTCTATGGCATCGAGTTTCGTGAACGCAAAGATCTTCCGATTTATCAGGCGGATGTTCGGGTGTTCGATGTGATGGATTCTGACGGGACTCAGATTGGAATCTACTACTTTGACCCATTCAAGCGGGATTCAAAACGCGGCGGCGCGTGGATGAGTTCTTTCGTGGACCAATCTGGATTGCTGCATGATAAGCCAGTGATCGTCAACGTTTTGAACATTCCTCGCCCGGCCGCAGGTGAACCGGCTCTGATCAGTTTTGACAATGTGACGACGCTGTTTCACGAAATGGGACATGCACTCCATGGGCTGTTTTCGGATGTCATGTATCCTTCTGTTGCCGGCACGAATACTCCTAGAGACTTCGTTGAGTTTCCTTCGACGGTGGAAGAAGACTGGGCGATTCAGCCAGCCATCCTGGCCAACTATGCTCGGCACTACAAAACCGGCGAGCCGATTCCGAAGGAACTACTGGATAAGGTCATTCGTGCCAGCAAGTTCAATCAGGGTTTTGACACGGCCGAGTATCTTGCTGCGGCACTGCTGGATCTGGAATGGCATGCTCTTGGATCAAAGCAGATCCCGTCTGATGTGGAAGCGTTTGAAGCCGCCGCACTGACGAAGCACGGAATCGATTTCGCACCGGTTCCTCCGCGATACCGTACTGCCTACTTTGCTCACATTTGGTCTGGCGGATATTCCTCCAGCTACTACGCCTATCTGTGGAGCGAAGTTCTGGCTGCCGACGCGTTTGCTTACATGATGGAGAAGGGTGGCTGCACAACCGAGATTGGAAACAAGTTTCGATCCGAAGTGCTTTCTCGAGGCAGCAGCCGAGAACCGATGGATTCGTACAAAGCATTCCGCGGCCAGGCCCCGACTGTGGATGCACTGCTGAAACGCCGAGGGCTCAGGTAGGGCAGGCTGTTGACAGGATCTGCTGGCTGAAAAGAAAAAGGCCGGCCGTGGTAAACACCACGGACCGGCCTTTTTTTGCTCGTTTGCAAGGCAGACAGTCTATTCGCCGGCCCCGGCATTGGTCGCGGTACAAACAAACTCCAGTCTTGCAGTCACCTTTCCATCCACGGTGACCTTCCCCTTGAGGTAGAACGCGTTCGAGACCTGTTCGGTCAACTCTGCGGTCACTTCAATGGTCTCACCCGGTCGGATCATCCGGCGAAACTGGACATTGTTCAGACGAGTCACCACAGGAACCTGGTCGGTCCCCGTGGGCACCAGGCGCGAAATCAAAACAGCGCCTGCCTGAAAACAGGCTTCACACTGGAGCACTCCCGGAAACACCGGAAAGTTTGGATAGTGCCCCTGAAACACCGGTAATCCCGGTGCCAGAAGCTTCCTTGCCACAATGTGCTTTTCGCTGATTTCCGTGACTTCATCCAGCCAGAGAAATGGATCACGATGGGGAATGCACTGTTTGATTTCGTCCGTGTTCATCAGAGCTCAATCTTCAGTTCTTCGATTTTTCGGTAAAGGCTGGAGAGTCCGAGTTTCAGACGCTTTGCCGCTTCTTTCTTGTCCGGACACTGACGCAGCACGCGAGTGATGTGCAGGCGTTCGTAGTGACGAAGGGCAGAGCGAAGATCGTCGGTATCCGGCAGAGACGAGCCGCCTCCGAGCAGGTCAGGTGGCAGATCGTTTGGCGTGATCTCTTCACCTTCGCACATCATGACCGCACGTTCGATCGCATTGTCCAGCTGTCGAACGTTGCCCTTCCAGTGTGCCGCCATCAGAGTACGAATCGTCTCACTGGTCGCCCCGGAGACTCGTTTGCCCATCCCTTCGCGATGTCGAACGATGAAGTATTCTACCAGTTCCGGAATATCGTCCAGGCGCTCTCGCAAAGCCGGGATGCGAATCTTCACGCCATCAAGGCGATAGAAGAGATCTTCCTGGAAGTTGCCTTCCTGAACTTCATGTCCAAGATCTTTGGACGTTGCTGCGATGATGCGAGCCTGGACCTTAACCGGCTTCGTACCCCCCACCGGAGTCACTTCAGAATACTCAATTGCCCGAAGAATCTCGGACTGGGTTCCAGGAGGCAGCGAAGCGATCTCGTCAAGGAACAGAGTGCCGCCACCGGCTGTTACCAGAGCGCCTTCCTGGCCATCTTTTGTCCCGAACAACTGAGACTCAAGCAGTTCCACAGGGCGAGTTCCACAGCTGACAGCCATGAACTTCTCGTCTTTGTTCGGGCCCGCCACGTGGATTTCACGTGCGAAAAGTTCCTTGCCCGTACCGGTTTCGCCGACCAGGAGCACGTTGGAATTTGTGGCAGCAACCTTGCGAATCGTCTTCAGCAATTCCTGAATGACAGCGCTGGATCCGACAAGCTGGTCAAAGCCCGCGCTGCGAGCAAGGTCTTTGCGAAGGCGCTGATTTTCGCGGTACAAGTCCTGGAACTTGAACAGACGCTGCATGCGCTTCACAAGCTCTTCGAAACGAACCGGCTTCACCAGGTAATCAAACGCACCCGCTGTGAATGCCTCAACTGCGTTTTCCACCGTTGCGTAGGCAGAAATGATCATGACGAACATCGCCGGATTGATGCGATGCAACTGGCGCAGAACCCGAATACCGTCTCCGTCCGGAAGCTGGATATCGCAAATACCAACGTCGTAATCACGTTCCTGAGCAATTCGAATGGCTTCAGCCGCCGTAGCCGCTGCGCGAACTTCAAATCCTTCGCCCATCAGAAACTCAGTCAGAGTCTCGCGAATGATGGGTTCGTCTTCGACAATCAGTACTGACTTACGTTGAGCAATCGTTCCGGACACTGTTCGTATTTCTCCCAATGGGCGATCGAATGATCTGACGGCCTGCGGACTCGAATCCACAAAGGAAACTCTGCGACCGAGAGTTGAAGCCTGAAAACTCGTTTCGGATGTAAAGAACGTGCCTCCATGGTACGCGGACGTTCAGAATTCCCACCTGGAACGTTGTGTTTTCCGATGTTTCTGGAAAAACTTCCCGTGGTCGGGAATTCATTTCGTCTGGCACGCGGTTGTCGTTTGGCAGGTTTCGTCGCTCAAACTATACGACAGCTGAGTGTCCGGACACGCCCTGGTACTCACACGCCGCCAGCAGCCGTGGCAGTGAAGTCCTGATTCGTTGCGCGTGTTCTGGATTCACAAGTTCCAGAGGCGGTGCAATGACGGAATCACAAAGCCCGCATTCCCGCAGTGCCAGTTTCAAACCCGGAATGAGTTTCATCTGACCGAGTTCATCGCGATAAACCGATGCAAAAAGGTCTTCAATCGTTGCGTTCCAGTGCTGAATCTCGGCTTCATCACCTCGAACCGCGGCGGAGTACAATCGTGTGTACACGATCGGAAGGAGATTCGCCCCGCCGCAGACCCCGCCATTAGCTCCGAGTGCCACGGCTTCGGCAAGTCGCTCTTCGGGTCCCATGAATATGTCGAAATCGGAGCGGCCGCGATGTGCGTCGCAAAGTGCTTTGAAGTACGACATGTCGCCGCCACTGTCTTTGATGCCTGCGATGTTTGGGTGATGTGAAAGAGACTCCACAATTTCCAGTGACAGAGTAACACCGACACAGCCAGGCATGTTGTAGAGCATGACTGGAAGAGGCGATTCATCAGCCAGTTTTCGGAACCACGATTCCAGGGCCGATTGTCGCACATCAAAGTAAAACGGTGCCGCGGCGACGATCGCAGTGGCGCCGCACCCCGCTGCATGCTCTGCCAAGGCCAGCGATTCAGCCAGACAGGAATCTGTTACGCCAACCAATACCGGCACTCGTTCACGCGCCGCTTCGCACGTTCGCTCAACCATCTCATAGCGAATCTGGTAACTGAGTGACGGACCTTCTCCCGTGGTTCCAAGCACAAAAAGACCGGAAATGCCTCCATCAAGCAAATGTTCCACCATGCGGTCGACGGCTTCCACATCCAGCCGGTCATGTGACAAAAGCGGCGTGACGACTGGGGGAATGACACCGGAGAACTTTGGCATTTGAGCAGTCCTGAGACTTCAGCGTGGAAGGATCTTTGAATGCAAAGTATGCGCACACATCGGCTTTGAACCAGCAATTTCTTCCTCCGATGCAGATTCTCCGTGCCAGCGCCTTACTGTTTGGCGGCTTTCCCCGGACGATTCTCATCGAGCAGGTTCTGACGAACGCGAAAGCTCGTCAAAATGGCGGAACTTTGACCTCAGTAGCGGTTTGCGGTTTGAGGCGATTTCCACCGATTGCAGATTCCGGTTTCCTGCAACGACCAAAAGACACTGCTGGTGTCCCTGAATCTCCGCTCGCGAATGTCCGAAACCCTTTCTGCCAGGGACCGGCAAATTATGCCGCTCCCAAATCGAGGCGACATCAAGAGCCTAAGTCCACAAGCGAGCAACACTTGTGGGCTTTTTTGTACGGGTGATCACCCCGTGGTGTTTCCCTGTTTTCGGACAGGAAAACAACCCGGAGTTGACCTGTCAGGCAAAAAGTGAATAGTGCAACGGTAAGGATGCAGAGGAAAGCTGGTGACTGGGGAGTTGTCAGGTTTCCAGGACTCGTGGGTCTCCCAGGGATTTTCGTGGGAAATCGAGCTGTATCCTGGTTCAATGATCGCTGCTTTTACCGGCAGTTTTCATTGTGGGACAAGTTCTATGTGTCAGATGGGAAGCTCACAGTTCTGGCAATTTTGTTGTCGCAACGGTGTCGCTTGTCATTGACCTACTGTTGAACAGGGGACGTAATGTACACGCTGTTGACTGGTGCAACCGGGCTGGTAGGACGCTATCTCGTTCGCGATCTTCTTTTGAATGGCCATGAATTGGCCGTGGTTGTGCGTCCCTCTCGACGCCAATCTCCTCGAGAACGCATTGAGGGGATCCTGCAGCATTGGGAATCTGAGCTGGGACGTCCTCTTCCGCGTCCCGTAGTGCTATCGGGTGATATTTCTGAACCAGGTTTTGGGCTGAGTGACGAAGATCGTGAGTGGGTGAAGGCCCATGTCACAAGCATCATTCACAGTGCGGCGATCCTGGAATTCTACGGGAAGGATCGCGCTGGTGAGCCGTGGCGTTCGAATCTGAACGGCACTCAGAACATGATCCAGCTGTGCCGTGACCTGGACATTAAGGACATTCATCACGTGTCCACTGCCTATGTGGCGGGCCTTCAGACAGGCCGCGTGATGGAGGACAATCTCGACGTTGGTCAGTCATTCCGCAATGACTACGAAGAGAGCAAGTTCCTTGCAGAGAAGCTGGTTCGCCAGATCGACTTTGCCGACCATGTCACGATCTACCGTCCGGCAGTGATCTCCGGAGATTCACTCACCGGATACACGAACACTTATCACGGAATCTATCTGTACCTGCGGTTGCTGGCAGTGATGATTCCGGCGATCCCTGTTGGCGCCGATGGCAAGCGTCATACGCCGGTTCGTCTGCGGATGACCGGTGAAGAACGACGGAACATCATTCCGGTGGAGTGGGTATCGGCGGTCATGTGTCGCATCTTCGAAACGCCGGAAGCCCGCGGAAAGACATTCCATATTGCTCCAGACAACCCGATGAGTTCTCGGCAGATGATCGAGTACTGTGGCGAGTACTTCAATTCGACGGGAGCTGAGTTCTGTGGTCATGAGGCGCCGCTTCAAGAAGTCGACCGGTCTGTGAATGAAGATCAGTGGATGTTCGAGCGTCTGATTCGCGAAAATGCCGAAACGTATGCTCCGTACGAGCGAACGGACAATACGTTCGACATGACCAACACCAAGACATTTGCCGGCGACATTGTGTGCCCGGACATCGACAAGACTGTCATCTTCCGGTACATCGATTACGGCAACGAAGACCGATGGGGCAAACGCAAGCCTGAACCGGTTCGAGTCGGCTTCTGGGCAGAAGATCAGTTGTCCGGAGCGGCGAGCCGCGCGGGTGAAGGATCAACCGTCGTTGGCATCGACGTACTTGGTGCCGGCGGTGTCCAGCTGACTCTTCACCTGAATGGTCACTCACTCGTATCTGTTGAACGAGGTCTTCCGGAAGGTGATGTTCCTGTGCTGACGATCAGCAGCAGTGATCTGGCCGCTGTGTCTCGCGGGGAACGACCGGCTGAGGTCCTGCATGCCGCCTGGCAGAATTGCACGGCCGAACAGGCTCGAGAACTCTCAGACGCAATTGCTGCCGGGATCTCGCCGGAAGTGGCCGGGACGCGAAACTAAGACCAAGTCCCTTCTAAAGCGAATCGCGAAAAGCCCTGGAGTTGCTCCAGGGCTTTTTTCATGAGCATTCCCGATTCACGCCAGACCTATTAACGCTTTCGCTTTCGACGTGCCGGTGACTGTCCTCTCTTTGCAAACCCCGGTTCGGATGACCCTTCATCGTCCGGTACCGGCTGTCCCATCTTCTTGCGCAGGTCACTGATCCGGTCTCTCAGCTGGGCAGCGCGTTCGAAGTCCAGCTGTTCGGCAGCGGCCAGCATTTCTGCTTCCAGTTCACGCAGAAATTCCTGAGTCACAAACTGAGACTCGCCGCTGATTCCGGCCGACTCACGTTCGACTCGGCGTGCCTGAATCTCTTCTTCAATTCCACGACGGATGGCCTTGCGAATCGTTTCCGGTGTAATTCCGTTGGCTTCGTTGTACTCCATCTGAAGCTTGCGCCGGCGATTCGTTTCGTCGATCGCCCGCTGCATGCTCTCCGTCACCGTGTCGGCGTAGAGGATCACTTTCGCGTTCACGTTTCGAGCCGATCGGCCGATCGTCTGAATCAGGCTGGTTTCACTGCGAAGAAATCCCTCTTTGTCGGCGTCCATGATGGCGACCAGTGAGACTTCCGGAATGTCCAGTCCTTCACGCAGCAGGTTGACGCCGATCACAGCGTCAAACTTTCCTTCACGCAGTTCACGGAGCACTTCGACTCGCTCCACCGCGTTCAGTTCCGAATGCAGCCACTGACACTTGATCCCTTCTTCCTTCATGTAGCCGGTCAGGTCTTCGGCAAGTCGTTTGGTCAGAGTTGTAATCAGGACTCGCTCTCTGACAGCCGTCCGTTCCTGAACCTGTTCCATGAGATGCTGCACCTGTCCACGAGCGGGAACGACTGCGATCTCAGGATCCACAAGGCCCGTCGGACGAATCACCTGCTCGACAACTTCCCCATCCGTCTGATCCAGTTCCCAATTCCCCGGAGTCGCCGAAACCAGAACGCGGTATGAAGGCTTCGCGTTCCATTCATCAAACTTCAGCGGACGATTGTCCTTGGCCATCGGAAGTCGAAAGCCATGATCCACCAGTGTTGTTTTGCGAGCATTGTCGCCGGCAAACATGGCACGGATCTGAGGAATCGTGACGTGCGATTCATCGACAAAGATCAGGAAATCTTCAGGAAAGAAGTCGTACAGTGTATAAGGTGGTTCTCCTGGCTTTCGTCCCGCCAGTGCCCGGCTGTAGTTCTCGATCCCGGGGCAGAAGCCCGTTTCTTTCATCAGTTCGAGGTCATGTCGAGTTCGAGCCGCAAGACGCTGCGCTTCAAGGAGCTTTCCTTCCTTTTCGAACGCGGCGAGTGATGCATCAAGCTCTTCACGAATTTCATCCAAAGCGGCATCGATACGACTCTGAGGCAGAACAAAGTGCTTTGCCGGATAGATGTAGATTTCCCGCAGCGACTGGGATTCTTTTCCTGAAACAGGATCGATCATGCTGAGCTTCTCGATCTCATCCCCCCAGAGCTCGATGCGATAGGCGAACTCTTCATAGGCCGGCCAGCATTCAATCACGTCACCACGGACGCGAAACTTCCCGCGAGCCGGGTCGAAGTCGTTGCGGTCATACTGGATGTCAATGAACCGCATCAACAGGTTGTCTCGATCCACCTGCTGCCCGACATGCAGCGGCACCATCATGTTCAGATAGTCTTTGGGAGAACCAAGACCATAAATGCAGCTGACGCTGGCGACCACAATCACATCATTTCGACTGACCAGCGCACTCGTGGCCAGCAGACGCAGTCGGTCGATCTCTTCGTTAATCGACGCATCCTTTTCGATATAGATGTCCCGCTGAGGAATGTAGGCTTCCGGCTGATAGTAGTCGTAGTAGCTGACAAAGTAGGTGACCGCGTTGTTGGGGAAGAATTCACGGAATTCTGAGTACAACTGAGCGGCGAGAGTCTTGTTGTGCGACAGAACCAGCGTTGGCTTCTGAATGTGCTGGATCACGTTTGCCATCGTAAACGTCTTGCCGGAACCGGTCACACCCAGCAGTACCTGAGTGCGCTTTCCGCACTCGATTCCTTCGACAAGGGACTGGATCGCTTTCGGCTGGTCTCCGGCCGGAGCGAACTCGCTGACCAGTTCAAACTTCTGATCTCGAGCAAACATCCTGAGAAATTCCTGTTGGTCCGAAGCCGCTGAGAGAAAACGTGAAGCACCAACACCGCCGTGATCGGAGCCCGTCGCCGAAGTCTTCGTTCAGAGATCCAGCAGCGAGAACTTCTGGCCGGGATGCAGAACCATCGGCTTCGCCTGCGTCTTTGAACGGATCATGTCCGCCCACTTTCCGGCATCCTGGGCGATGACTGGAAAGGTGTTGAAATGCCCGGGAATCACAATCTCCGGACGCAGAAACTGAGTTGCCCGAACGGAGTCTTCCGGCCCCATCGTGTAGTTGTCGCCGATTGGAAGAATGGCAACCTTCAGTCCCTCATCACCAATCAACGTCATGTCATAGAACAAACCCGTGTCACACGCGTGGTAAATGTTCCCGGCGCTGGTTTTGAAAAGAAGCCCGACCGGGTTACCGCCGTAGGTGCCGTCAGGAAGCTGCGATCCGTGGTGGGCGATCGTCAGCTTCAGTGTGCCGAAGTCAAACTTGTGACTGCCGCCAATATGCATGTCATGAGTTCGCGGAACACCATGCTTCGTCAGCCAGTTTGAAATCTCGAAGTTCGAAATCACAACCGCGTTGGTTCGTTTGGCAATCTCGATGGTGTCCCCCACGTGATCACCATGGCCATGAGACACGACGATGTAATCCGCTTCAACCGTATCAGCGGAGATCGTTGCCAAAGGGTTCCCCGTCAGAAACGGATCAACAAGGATCTTCTTCCCCGAGATTTCATACAGGAAGACATTGTGCCCATAGAACGTGATCGAAGTGCTCATCACCATCGACTTTCAGAAGCTCGCGATACCGACTCAGAGCGACAGGCCACGTGGACAGTTCGCAGGCCGGATTGTAGCGTCGAGCGAAGGTGCGAAAAACAAACACTCCTGTTGAGAAGTGGCAGTTCCGGGTGAGGCGGAGTTGCATTCGAGCCACTGCTCAGCACGGCTGTACAGTGGCTGACACAATTGGAATAACCCACACAGTCATTTTTCAGACGAGAGGCTGAGGCGCTTTTTTGAGTGAGTTCAACTGGCAATTTGCCGGTCTGTATTTTCTGACCAACAGTTTCTACTGACTTTGATCACTTCCATGCCATTTGTTGTGAGATGGGGCCATGCCAGAAACTTCCGTCCTTGAAAACCCCGCAGGCAATTTTGTGGAACGACGTCAGCGCGGTGACACGCCAGGAAACCCGGGCGTTGAGCGACGACAGTTCCGCGACGGCGACCGCTCTGCTCGCCCAGAGGTTGCCGAACTGGCCAATGCCATCGATGACTACAAGATCAATCACCGCCGCCGCTTCATCACGTTTGAAGAGCTGTTTGATGTGATTGCTTCACTGGGCTACCACCGATAGTCCATGCCGATTCCCGCAGAATCGCCGTAATCCCTCCAATCGTTCAGCTTGCCCAATCCACCAGGGCAGTTCGTGGAGTTTTCTAAAGTCTGTCCGCTCTTTCGCGCTGGCGCAGACTTTCACTCCAGCCTCTGGTGACGGGATGCCGATCTTCCGATTACGATCGATTCTGCCGACGCGCCGTCCATCGTGCGCTTTGGGTCAGAGTGGGTCTGTTTCTGTTTCGGCAAAGATTGCTGATTCAGGAACCACATCTCTATCTCATCCCTTCTGACCTGACCAGGGATGGTCATGAACCGACCATCGGAAAACGCGACACCCCGGTCACTTCCGGCCCGATTGCTCGGCTGGACAGTGGCAACGGTCTCCGCACGGCCTCGTTTGATGCTGTGGCTGGTGTTGCTCATTGCTTGTGCAGGTGTCGGAATCACCGTCACCCAGCTGCAGGTGCGCACGAGTCGCTCGGATTTGACCGATCAGGCCTCTCGGTTCGCGAAGAACTGGCAGCAGTACGCAGATACGTTCGGTGCCAATTCCGACCTGATGGTTGTCATTGAGACACCCACTCCGAATGCGAAGCTGATTCGAGCTGTGATTGATGATCTCGGTGCGCGTCTCAATCGTGAACCGGAGCATTTCGAGAACGTTCTGGCCAGAGTCAACCTGGCGGCCATGCGTCGAAAGGCGCTTCAGTTTCTGACTCCACAGGAAGTGGAGCGCACGGCTTCACGACTGCAGACCTACGATCGAGTCGTCAAGCAGCAGAACTGGGACCTGGTTCGCACAGAGACTCTTGCAAACACACTGCGGAAGCAAATCGAAAAGGGTCAGGAAGACGGCGTTGTTTCCGAAGCCACATGGAAGTCGCTCGAACGCTTTTCTTCGAGTCTGGCCTCCTACTTCCGAAACGCCCTGGAAACTGGCAAAGTCGAACGCACTGCTTTCAAGTCTCCGCTGCCTGACCTGATGACTGTGGCCGGAGACCAGAAGCTGACGGACGGCGAAACCGGCTATATTCTGAATGAAGAAGGATCCGTCGGCGTTGTTCAGGTCTGTCTTGCTCAGAAGCCGTCAACCGCTGTCACTGGACCGGATTCCGTTGCACGCCTGAAGGAACTGGTTGCCGAAGTCCAGAAGGTCAACAAGCCTGACAACAGTGAACTCAAGCTGTCGCTGACCGGCATTCCTGCTCTCGAGCACGATGAGATGCGCAGCACTTCGATCGATATGAAGAATGCCGGCATTGTCGCATTCTTCGTCGTCGGTGGCCTCCTGCTGCTGGTCTTCCGAGGTGTACGACACCCGATGCTGGCACTGCTGACTCTGATTGTTTCTGTCTGCTGGACCTTTGGTGCCGCGACGCTCGTCGTCGGACATCTCAACATCGTCAGTGTTTGCTTTGCCATTTTCCTTGTCGGGCTCAGCATCGACTTCTCCGTGTCCTTCATCAATCGCTATCTGGCGCTGCGTCAGGAACTGTTTGAGCTTCCGGATGCTTTGCGAGAAGCCGCTGAGACCACAGGCACTGGAATTCTGACATCTGCCGTCACTACTGCGCTGGCGTTCGCCACCGCACTGCTGACAGGGTTCCCGGGCCTTGCGGAACTGGGTGTGATCTCCGCAATCGGAGTGCTTCTTTGTGCCGCGGCCACGTTCCTGTTTCTTCCCGCTTTGATTGCTCTGTCTGATGCTCAGGTTGACGTCGAAAAGCTGCCTCAGCCATTTTCGCCTGCCCTGCTTCGGCGAGTCCTTGTCGCGTGGCCTTCTGTTTCGATTGGACTGACCTGCGTGCTGCTTGCCTTCTTTGCATGGAAGGCGTTCAGCTATTCAGAAGGCTCCGTCGAATGCAAAGTGTCGTATAATCCGAACCTGCTTCGACTTCAGGATCCGAATGCTGAGGCAGTTAAGGCGGAGCGACGTCTTGAGCAGTCTGGATCAGAGACAGTTCTTCATGCCGTGGCGATCGCTTCGTCCTGGGAAGAGGCCATTGCTCTTCGCGAGAAGTTTCTAAGTCTTCCCACAGTGGCTCGTGTCAGCGATGCAGCGAGCAAGCTTCCGGATCAGCCAAACCCACAGACGGCCGCACGACTTCAGGCACTGCAGCAGCAGGCCGCGAGTGTGACCCCGAGTGTCCCTCAGCTGGGAGCTCCCAAAGGTCTGAATAATGTTGTCGGTAAGGAAATCGACAGTCTGTTCATGCTGGTCCGCAGCTCGAATAATCCTGTTGCACAGCAGGCAGCACGACAGCTGGATCAGCTATTGGATGATTTGTCGAGTACTCCTGAAAGCAAGGCGACGGCAATCCTGGCCGCCTACAACAACATGGTGGCTCGCTGGCTGTTGCTGGAATACAGCGACATCGCGAAGGCGGACCGATTTGATCCGGTCAACCTGAAAGATCTGCCTCGTGAACTTAAGAGTCGCTACCTTCGAGTTGACGCAAACAACCGTCAGCAGTGGGCTCTGCGAGTCTATCCGAAGAACGACGTTTGGGACGGAGAGGCTCTGCAGTCGTTCATTTCCGACTTGCGAACGGTCGATCCGCACGTGACGGGTCCGCCTGTTCAAATCCTCGAATCCGCAGGTCGAATGCACACGACCTATGCGAATATTGGTCTGTATGCCCTGGCAGTGATCTCGCTCGTGCTGTTGTTCAACTATCTGCGACCGGGCCAGAAGCTGATGACGATAATTCCGCCGGTTGGTGTGGCAGCGTTCATCGGTTACACCCTGTTCCAGAGAAATGGAAGTGTGGAGCCGTCACTGCTTGTCATGATCTGTCTCGGGCTGGTCACTTTCATCGCCGCGGTGCTGGACTACAAAAATCTGCGAGACACCATCCTGACTCTGGTGCCTGCGATGGCTGGTGGCTTGATGACTCTGGGCGTGCTTGCACTGCTGAAGCTTGAACTAAATCCGATGAACCTGATTGCACTGCCGCTCGTGTTTGCGATCGGGATCGATAACGGCATCTATCTGGTCTCGGACTGTCGCAAGCAGATCTCGTCCGGCAAGGAATCCTACGAGCCTTCAGCAGATACACTTAGCAGCGTCCTGGTCACATCGCTGACCAGCATCGCTGGCTTCGGCAGCCTGATGATCGCAGCTCACAATGGCATGTTCAGCATTGGTTTGTTGCTGGCAATTGGAGTGGCAAGCAGCCTCCTGGTTTCGCTGGCACTGATGCCCCCGGTACTTGCCCTGGTGGCTCGCTATTCGCCCGCAGAAATGGAGCCAGTGAGAATCCTGCGGCGTGATGATGCCGAAGCAGGCGAAGGCGCTTCGAAGGAAGCTCCAAAGGCCCAGCCGCAGCAAAAGAAGAAGGCCGCCTAGTTAAGCAACACGTAGTGGATCTCGCCGGAGATCCGTTACTTCCTTCGCCCGAGATCGCAGCACCTTCCTTCCACTGATCCACGTCGCTTCTCACCAGTTAACTCACGACCTCCTTTGAGGCAGGGAACTCTGGCGAGTTCCACTACAATGGCGCCTCGGAAATTCGCTGTGGAAATTGCTTCACAGCGTTGCTCGACAGACTGGTGGATTTTCGCGAGGTTGAACCTAGAATCCCGTTCAACACGCTCCCTTCATACCTCCTTTCGAGTCGCGAACTGTGGCTGACTACGTCGAACCTCTTGGCATGCGAGTCCTGATCCGAAAAGATGAGGCTCGCCAGAAGACCCGTGGCGGAATTGTTCTTCCGGACAATTCTGAAATACCGACCATCACCGGACGTGTGGTGGAAGTCAGCGTTCAGGTGTCTCGCAACGAAGACTTTCCCATCAAGAAATACGACAAGGTGTTGTTTCACCCGAAGAATGCCATTCCCGTCGATTTCGAAGGGAACAATCTTCTGTTCGTGGTTCCGATCGAAGACATCGTCGCGATTTTTCGCAAGGACACGACAAAGAGGACTCGTGTCAGCAAAGCAGACCTTGAAGACGAGTAGGGCGTCCAAAGTGCTGGATCATCGCCCTCCCTTTTTTCAAGACCCTCCCTGTTTCTAAAGGTCGTTATCGCTGATCGGCATTTGCGATCGCTGACTCATTGGTCAGCCTGCCTCGCCACGTGGGAAGCCATGGGACCTGGCGGTCGATCACCGTGTCCTGACACAGTCTTGAAAACTCCCGGAAGCGATCAGACATCGGGCTGACCGATTCAATGCGAAGATCGTAAATGTCAGCGGCAAGCTGCCTGGCCAGTTGTTCGGCCTGTTCAAGTTCAACATCGGACCATTCCGCAATCTCGACACCGGATTTTGTCAGGTCACCTGGCAAATTGACGTATCCCAGTTCGACCTTCTTTTCGATCTTCAGCGATCGGACAAGAAGTCGGTACAGCGGCAGTTGCAGATCGACCCATTCGTCTTTCTTACGATGAGTTTCATTGGGGCCTTCTGCTATTTCGCCCGTCTTATAATCCAGCACACGCCATCGTCCCGATCGTTGATGGCGGTCAATCCGGTCCACACGTCCTCGAAGTCGCACGGGGCGACCGTGAATGTCCCGGAAGTCATCACACGTCAGATCCTGTTCGGTGTAGAAGATACGCCAGCCTTCCCGGAAGTTTGCAACCTGCCACTTGGCAAAGGCCCCAAGCCGGCTCTCGGCCATCTTCAGCTGAACACTGATTGTCGCGGAACGAGACCGGCCAAAGCGAGCCAGTGCCAGTCGATGCAGTTCCTGCATGATCCACGTTTCAATAGCTTCGACATTGCGGGAATCCCGGACCGATGACTCACCAAACTTTCGAAGCACATCGTGGATCAGGCTTCCGAATGCCGACGCTGTGAGTTCCCGGACATCATCATCCACCGACGACAAACGCAGCTCCCGACGAAGGAAATAGCGATAGGGGCACTGCAGGTAGTCGCGAAAGGACGTGACGACGATTTCTTCCGGAGGCGGGGGAACCGGGCTTGGTGACGGAATAACAAAGCCACTCACAGTTCCTCGTTCGTCAGCTTCCTGCGTAACAGCCGTCGGAAGTTCCGAGTGTGATGCGGCATCACTGTCGTCGCCCTCTTCAGAATAGAACCACCGAACTCGGTCGGGAAGAGTCTTTGTGTCGGCAGCAAACCAAAGCCGGCTGGGGGTCAGTGGATTCCCCTGAACATCAAAGCGTCCCTTGATGAAGACGACTCGACGTCGACTGTGCAAAATGGCCGTCAGCGCGCAGGCATCGCGGGCGTAGCGCCGACGATTGTCGGTGAGGTTCAGGCGAGACCGAAGGCTGTTGGGCATGAAGGCGTCAGAAGTGATTGACTCCGGGACGTTGCCTTCATTGAATCCCGTCAGCACAAGCACCGGCGCATCATCCAGCGGAAGGTCGAGCCACCCCAGCAGCTCGACGCCGTTCGGATCCCATTCCGGCGGAAGAATCTCATCAGACAGCTGGCGAAGAAGCAGCTGCAGAGCCTGCGAGGCGGAACATTCCGGCATGACGCCTGCCGGGATCGTCCTCAGCTGCTCGCACAGATCCTGCATTCCTGTGACGCAGGCCACGATTCCCCGATCGGCCAGCGAATCTGTCTTCAGCTCGCGATCATGATAGATCGTTGCCAGAACGCGTACGGCCCCTTCCGCCCATTGGACCAGCGGTCGCTTGCGTTCAAGCTGGCTGGTCAACGATGCTTCCATATCGATGGCCATATCGTCCAGTGTTCGCTGCCGAGCCCCCAGCATTCCGTCTTTGTGAATTCGTCCGACCGCTGACACCGCCTGCTCGGCAGATTCGGCATCAGGCACCATGCATCGCAGGAGTGTTTCAACGGAACGGCAAACTTCCGCGACAATCAGACGCCGCGGTGCTTTGCCAAGCATCGCGCCGGGGGTCATCTGGAGATGCTCCTCCATGTAGCGGTCAAGTTCTTCAAGCCATGTTTCACGCTGAGCAAACGCATCGTCATCCGTCAGCGTGGTGGCAAGCGCTTCTGTGATCCACTGAAAGACGTCGGGGTGTCGAACAAGATCCGCCAGCGTCGCAAAGTCCGGGGGCAATTCGTCCCGAGCCGATGCGATGTGAGTGGAAAGAGCAGACAGCAATCGCCATGGACGAGTCTCCCGTAAGAGGCGTCCCACTGGCCAATGTCCCTGAATGCCTGCATCCGCCATGGCCTGCATCAGTGTCGGCACCATCTTGTCGTCGGCGACACCGACGGTAATATCGTCCGCGCGGAACTGACCTCGATAACCTGCCAGTTCCTTCATCGCAACTCGAGCTTGTTCCAGGGGCGTTCCTGTGATTCGGGTGGCTTCGAACGAGATATTGATCAGTCGATTCTCCCAGTGCTCCGGAATCACGCAGCCGAATTCATCAAACGCTTCGGCTTCCGTCTGCGGCGCGTGAATGAGCGCTGTGACCCGCTCGGAGATCTGGGCCAGCATCTGCCGAATGATGCGATTCATGTCCGTGGTACCAACCAGAATGATGTCACAATCCGTGCGAATTTCATTCTGCTGGACCGCAATCAGTCTGGCAGCCTGCGTGTCCCACAACTTCAGCTCATCCATCTGAACCAGATACTCGGCCTGAATTCTTCGCAGAGCTTTCCAGCGTTCTGATTCTTCAAAATCGCCGGACTGCGCCAGCTGCTGATGCACTTCATCAAACTCAAGCCCGTCAGCCGCCAGTTCGTTGTGCTGCCGACGCAGAGATTCGCACAGTGCGAGCCAGGAATTGACGGAGTCGGCATCCGGTCGATGTGGCAGCGCCGCAGCGATCTCTTTCGCACTCACCGAATACAGAGCTTTCCTCCACACCAGCAATTGAGTCAGCTCATCCGCCAATTGCTGCTTTTGCGGATACAGCATCTCCGGGAACGCATTGAACGTAACGATGCGCGGGGGCTGAAGTCCTGGCCATCGCGACTCTGCTCGCTGAACGACCAGCTCAAGAAAGCGTCGTCCGGCGCGACGCCCGGGAACGACAACGATGACTTTGGAGAGATCCAGTTCATCGCCCTGAGCATAGCGCGCGATGACAAAATCGGCCGCACTGACCAGTGCAGGCTTGTCCCATCCGAGGAATTGTCGTTTCACTGCCATTGCACATTCCGATCTTCACTGTTCGCAATGCTCTGCATGTTTCGCAATGGTCCATGCGTGCCGGAAACAGCGTCAAACTTACTGGCCAGACTTTTCAAGGCTTTGTCGATACAACGTCAGTGCCTGCCACAGATTGCCCTGCGTCCAGAGCAGCGGAGTAATATCGTTTGGCTGCCAGACTCCTTTCTGACAGAACCACGATTCCGGGCATCGGTATTCCGGGAATCGACCTCCTCGTGGACTGAGCTGTGCCAGCGAGCGGACCAGAGCGGCTCGCTGCAATTGCAGAGACGCCAGATCGCCGGACTCAAGAAAGCGACGGCCATGAATACACGAAACGATCGGATCGAAAATACACCATTGAGCTTCCATGCCAGGCTTCAGCAAACGATCCCTCGCATCAAGACTGTCACTGAAGTCCGCGGTACGCTGCTCCGCTGACAGAAGATCACGGTAGTCCGCACACCAATACGAATCGCCCAGGTATCTTCGAATTCCGATCGGACCTGCCAGGTGCCCGGCAATATCGGCCAGAATCTGATCTTCCAGCTGACGATCCTGCAGAATGTTCAGCGGATAGATCAGGAACAACAGTGCAGAATCGAAACGTCTGTTCTTCGTCGGATTTGGTTGAACACACTCCGCCGGCAGAATTTTCTTCAGGGCATTTCGATTCTGAGCGATCAGGTCATCAACCATTTCCGGCCGAACAGAATATTCACAGTTCAAAAGCGCCGACGCGATTTCCGAGCGGTTCATCAGTGATCGCAGTTCGGTCAAACCGGCCGTGGCACAACCGATGCTGGAGGCGGCAATCTTCCGCACTTCTTCCCAGTGTCCGCTGTCTTCGTCTCGCCACACTTCAATCGTCTGCCAATAGTGAACGAGCAGACTGAGCAGATCCCAGGGTGACGAGGATTGTGTCGTTGCGGTGTCAGACACGACCGACGGAAGATCTCCCGAAGCAATCAGCCGGCAGGTCAGCCAGAGCAGATATCCAAGTGCATCGTTCTGCGCGTGCGACCATTTCTCCGGAAGTTCCGCAAGATCTGTTCCGTTGAACCGGATATGCGGCCGGTTCATCGGCTCGGTGGGATCTGCATCGCCATTGATGATCGATGTGAAACGGTGCCGGTGCCGTTGATAGAACTCATGAAGAGCAGAAACGCAGCGGACCGCTGTCGCCGCGTTCCCCTGAACGGCCCAGTGAGCCCATGCGATCTGGATGTTGTCGCGCAGCCAGACGTTCCGATAACCGGTCAGTTCGAAGTCCCCGCCTTCACCGGCCGCCGCGGAGAAAAGTCCGTTCGAAAGCACCGGAAAATGGAATGTTCCCTGTGCCGTCAGAAACTCAAAAATCTCACTGACATCCCTTGCCGTTGAGGAAGCAGTGATCCATGTTTCGGGAGGCGTTGATTTCCAGCGATCGCTCATACGCTACTTTGCAATCCGTTGACGGTGCCAAAAAATACTCCGTGGGGCACGGAGTATACACGATAACGGAGGCCCCGGAAAACTCAGCGGTCCAGCGTCTGCTTCGTTCAGAATCGCGGCGACCCGATGCGCGATGCCACCGAATGCCGGGAGTTATTCTACTGCGGGGACGGCGTAGATTCGCCATTCACCGCTGCTCCAGAGAGGCGGAGATTCGAATGGTCCCAGAATTCGAGTCAGCACAAAGTCACACCTGGTCCTGCGGCGCAGTTCTTCGAGATCCGAGTCCGCGTAAAGCTCATCACCAGAACTACCCAGCGTCCAGTCGTGCAGGAACCAAAGTCGCTTGTTCCATTCCAGGATTCCTTTGGCATCCTGTGGGCAGTCTTTGTAACAGACATACTCAGCGCGTTCTGCAAACCACTTGAACCCGTACGATTCACGTGGTGTCAGAACGAGCGACTCTTTCGGCGTGTTCGCTCGAATCCAGTCACAGGCTTTTTTCCAGTTGTCAAACTGAGAGATCGTGTATCCCGGCGGCGGGGCATTTCCCTGTTTCCACGCAATCACCATCACGAAACCTGCGAGCAGACTCACAATCTTCAATCGGCGGTTGCGTCCACGAATGTCGTGGTCTGGCGTTCGCGAAGATTCGGCTGTCCTTCGATCCAGAGTCCACAGTGTGAGTCCGATTGCTGCAACGATCGGCAGCAGTCCGTCAAATGTGCGGAACGGATAGAACTTCAACACCGTTGTCGGCAGTTTCCACTTTGAGAACTCCGCGTACATCTCTGCAAAAGTCTGGGAGTGCCAGCCTGTGACAATCCCAGCCAGTGCAATCAATCCCGAAAAGGCAAAGACGATCACAAGAGCGCCATAGCCTGTGGATGCGTCATCCTGAACAGCTCGCCGTTGTCGCAGACGAACTATTGCGAGCGAAATCATGCTCAGCAGCAGAGCGGCATAACCCCACTGCTTGAGCGTCAGATGCGTGGGGTCCAGGTGATGAGCCAGTCTCCAGAAAACCTGGATCATGGACGCCTTCAGCTGATCATCACTGGAAGTATTTTGCTGCGTCAGAAACCTGATCGCTGGCAGAAGCCCCGGAAGTGAAAACAACACAACAGCCACCGAGAAGCTCAGAAGATGAACAAGACCACTGGAAAACGACGGCGAAGAAATGTTCCCGGTGTCCCTGGAGAGAAGTCTTCGCTTCAGATGGCACGTCAGCCCCATTCCGAACAGGCACGCGGCCATCCATCCTCCAACGACCGGATGCAGCGCCAATGCGATCCCGGCAAAAATTCCGGCCAGGAGAAACTGCCGGAATTTGTGAGTGCGTTGAGCCCGGATCATCTCTGCGGTCGCGATGAGTGCAAAGCCCCATGATGGGACCTTGGCTTCGAATCCGCCGAGCAGCCATTCGCCGGAGAAATTTCCAAGCTGGCTCATCAGTGCGTACAGGACCGCCGAGAGACATGTTGCCCAGACGCGGTCTTTTCCATTGGGCCATACCGATGCAGACAATCGCCACCAGCCGACCGCGAGAATCAGCGTGGAGGCCAGGCGACCGGCGATCGCCAGTCCCGGAAGACTCATATGCGAAGTGGCTTCACCACAAAGCCGCAGGAAAACGTAATGAGCATTCGCGGAGCGAAGAAAGAAGTCTCGCTTGCACCATGAGGGCGTCTCAAGGGCCCTCGACTTGCACAGATAATGTGGCTCATTGACCGCAGGAATCTGGCTGCTCAGAAAAGATACGGCAGCAAACAGAATCCATACAAAAGCAATCGACCACAGAGAATCCCGGATCCTCTGTGGTCGGATGTCTTCAATCACGGTGCTGGAATGTGCCACCGGCGGTGATCACTTCTTCTTGGTGGACTTCTTGGCAGTCTTCCTTGAGGCCTTGCCGGCTGTCTTTTTGCCCTTTGCAGCAGCCTTGTTTTCACCGCCCTTGGAAGCCTTTTTCTTGTCTCCAAAGACATTGTCCCAGTTCTTCCAGAACTCCGGGGTCGTACCAGTCCGGACAATTGGTCCACTCATTGTTCTTACCTTTTGAGGATCACAGTTCGTCTGCGAACTGCCAGCCTGATCTGAAGTCTCAGGCTCAATCAACAGTTCGCTCACATGCTCAAATTTTGACCGGCTGCGCTGTCTCCGTCAAGCCGCCTCCAGGCACCCGGAATCGATGAGTGCTCACCCTTTTTGCGGCTCGGCAGCAGGCGTCGTTGCCTTTGCTGCTTCCGGCTTAGGTCGAGCCAGGATGCCCAGAGAAAGCCCATACATCGTTGTGATTTGTTCCAGCTGAGGCACCTTATTGGCACCAATCCAGTCCAGTACCGCTGACTCCATATTTCGTGCTGCAAACTCCTGGCCTGCGATGGCGAAGCACTCTTCTTTCCAAAGACCATTTTGGACCATCAGAATGGAATTGAGCAGCGAGTCTGGTGTCTTGACCTGAGTGGCTTGAATCTGGACCAGTTCGCAGGCCATTGCCTGACGAATTCCTGGCAGAGTTTCTGCTCCGGCGTTGAGTGCCTGGAGTGCCGTTCCAAGGTCACTGTTTCGGCTTGCCCATGCATTGCCCGCCACCTCACAAATCTGAGCCAGCAGACTTGCAACGCCGTGACGAGGCAGGCCCTGCTGAAGGGACGCAAGCTGAGTTTCCACCTGAGTCTGATCAACTCCCGCGGCAATCGCGGAAATTGCAATCAGCTTGCTCATGTCGTCCATCAGCACTTCTTGCTTCCACTCAGGAGACGCTTCCAATGACTGGACAAGTGACGTGTAACCACCTGCTCGAACCAGCCGGCTCAGCAACAGCGTCATCAGCAGTCGGCGGTCCTCTGCGAAAGTCACCAGCTGTTCTGCATGGCGACGGTAGTTGCGGAACATGCTCTGAAGCTGAGTTTCATCGCCGACTCGCAGTTCAGTTCCGATTTGTTTTCGAGTCGCCGCTTCCGCCGTATCCATGGCCAGTGCGACGTTACGAAGTTCGAGAGTCGGCGGTGCGGCTGATGCCAATGCTGCCTGAAACTGAGTCATGGCCGACTGTGCCAATTCGGGTTTTCCAAGCAGAACCGCCGAACGAATGACTTCAGAGACAGCCACTGCGCGAGCCAATCCTGCAGTGCGGTCGGGAGGGTCGTTCTGGACAAGTTCCAGTGAGGTCGGCATCGGCACAGCAGCCAGAGCCGGCAGGTTGTTCAGTTCTGCAACGACTGCATCGAGCGCTGCCGAATCACCCTGAGCGGCAGCTGCTGCGGCCCTGATGCGAATTCCAAAGACCGGGTCCGTCGACTGAGCCGCGCTGAGAGCTTTGATGGCCGCGGGAGGTGACTTCATTGCTCGTGCGACATCAGCAACTGCTGCCACCGCGTCGGAATAACTGCGAGCATCGGCAGCTGTCTGGCTCCAGGCAATTGCACTGTCCCACTGCTGATGAATCGCCAGATCGACGGCGACTGCCAGATGAAGTGGATCGGTCCAGAGAGTTGCGTCGAGAACAGCGGGGGCTGGAATGCCTGCATCGCGCGATTCGGCGGCGATAAATGACCATGCGGTGCTCGCAACAAGGTCTCGATTCGACGGGATTGTGCGGTCCAATTGTCGCATGGCCACAAACTGCTGAGCCTCTGCCTGACGCCCTTCTTTCACAAGAGCGGCCGACAGTGCGAGCAGGCATTCTGTCGCAAGTCTTCCACTGGAGGTGATACTTCGAACTTCGGTTTCTGCGAGGCCGAGTGACGCCTTGGCGCCATTGGCATCGTTCTTCCCGACAGCGCGCCAGTAAGCAGAAAGATGTGGAAGCATTCGGTAGAAGCCGCGGTCCTTGTCGACGACCTGCAGCTGAGTGAACTCCGTCGCCGCATCCTTCGTCTGGTTGATTCTCAGCAGCAAATCGCCCGTCAGTCGTCTGGCCAGCGCCTTATCCCGAAGCGCATTCTGTCGGGACATGTTGACCATCTTCTTTGCATAACCCTGGACAATCTCCTCCGCTGTTGGCGGAGCCTTCACGGCAGCTGCGGCTGCAGCGGCGAGCTTGTTCTTCTCATCCTCTTCCGCCTGCACAATAAACTTGTCGAGATTGATACCGGGCTGCTGAGTCGGTTCGTTGGCCTTGTTGTTGAAGATTGTCGCTACGAGCCCAGCAAGCCCCAGAACCGCAGCACCACCGATTGCGTAGAGTAAAATCGGATTCCGCTTTTTCGGCGTTGTCGCGGACATCGTGGCTTCGGAATGAGCCTGGTCCGAAACACGCGTCGTCTTTTTCTCGGTCGGCTTTTCCGCCGGGTCAGTCGCTGTGAAGATTGGAACCATGCACTTTTCGTTGGCGCACTTCACGCTCTTGCCCAGGGCTGCCTTCGGGACAAACCCCGCTTGTTCACACATGGGACAAACAACTTTCAGCAACCGTGTTTTGTCCGGACGAAGAGCGGCCTGAATTGCCTGGGATGCCGTCGTTGCTCCGATGCCAAACGGATCGTCTTCATCGACGACCGTCTTCGCGCCACGTGCTCCCATCGCAGTTCTTGCCGCTGGCCGCTCACCCGCGGATGATCCCGCTTTCGATGAGGTCGCTGGAGCCGATGTTCCGGACCGAATTGGTTCGGCGGGCTTTTCCTGAGGCTTCCGCTGGCCCGGTCGCATCATCCCCGGGTTGCCTTTGGCCTTTGGCATATGAGTCGAGCCGCGAGAACCATCCATTGCCGCGCCACAAAACGGGCAGTCGACAACGTTATCCTCAAGGACCGATTGACCGCAGGATGGACATGTTGGAAGCGACATGATTTCCAGCTCTTCTCAGGTTGCAGGTGGACTGAATGCGATGATTGTCTCTATCGCGGGAAGTCTAGTACACAGTTCTGTTTAGAGCGAGTCGAACCGAAGAGTTCAAAAAGAGTTCAGGCCGCAGAATCAGGACGACATGCAGTTTCTGATTGTTCCCCCGAATTCGCTTCGAACACGGATTTGCAGAGACTCGATTTCTCCGGCCCGTTCGAGATGCTCAACCTTCCGTGGAAACGTTTTTTTCGCGTGTTGACGGCGATCCGGCTGACAATTTTCACAGCTTCTGAAAATGTCATGCAAGAATCGGCCCGCATTGACGACGGCTTGCGGCAGGCCGAGGCGGGGCGTTACCAACCGTAGCCATCACTCTCTGAGTGATGCCTTGCGATTCACCCACATGTGTTCTGAATCGCTGTGCCGTTGAGACCGGGAGCTTGTTGAAACGGGGAGCACGCGGCCACCGCCGAGCCGTCAACGGCGCAAGGCCAAAGCTTGGCGCGGCTCAGGCTGACCTTCGCCTTCCCGATTGGTGTTCCGTATCCCGATTGCTGTTCAACCAGCCGTTGGCCGAGGAAAGCTATTGCGGGCCGGGAAAGACGTGTCCCGTGGCTTCCATTGGAACGGAATAAACCGACTTTCGTGCAGTCACGAACAGCGTCTTGCGATCAGTGCCGCCGAAGGTCACATTGGCTGGCTGTTCCGGGAACCCGATGACGCCAAGGATTTTTCCGTCCGCACCGACGACCTGAATGCCAAGCGACGACGTGATGTAAAGATTCCCATTGGTGTCGATTGTCAATCCGTCTCCACCACTGGATTCGCCAGGCTTCTGCCGAAGTTCACACAGAAAGCGACCAGTTCCCGGCTTGCCTGGTTCTGTGACCTCGTAGGCCCACATTTCTTTTTCCATGCTGGGGATGACATACAGTGTCTTTTCATCAGGAGACAGAATGATGCCATTCGGAGCTTTTCGGTCTTCAATCAGGCGAGTCACCTTACCATCAACGGCGCGATAGTAGACGGCTTCTTTTCCCTGTGGCCACGGATCCGGTGCGCGGAAGCGAGGATCGGTGAAGTAGATGCCTCCCTGTCGATCAATCACAAGATCGTTGGGCGCGTTGAAACGCTTTCCGTCAAACTGATCCGCAAGAACTGTCTCGGCCTTGTCTGCGATCTTAAATTGCTTCAGCCGTCCATCCATCTCACACGCCAGCAATCGGTCACCCACAAGCATCAGGCCATTGCAGTGCCCCGAGGGTTCCACAAACACGGAGACATTGCCTTGCGGATCCAGCAGATGAATGCGGTTCTTTGGAATGTCTGTGAAGTACAGATTTCCAGCGCTGTCCGCTGCCGGGCCTTCGGTGAATTCAAATCCGGTCTGAACCTGCTTCACGGGACCCGTCGGTCCGATTCCCGGAATCGGATCATCGGCGAGCAATGTACCAACCAGAGTAAGCATGAGGCAGGTGATTCGAATCAGCATGGCAGACTCATCGAAAGTCGAAGTAACAAAGGGGCGACACGCAGAAATACATTTTTCGCAGGGTAATTGGATTCCGTCACCGTTCAAGTAGTGGACCAATTATGGTCAGGTTTGTGGGAATCGAGATTCTTGACTCATTTACCTTGTTTTTGCTGTCCGCTGTTTGCTTCCTGAAGTTCCCAGATTATGCAGGCGGAACAAACGGAAGAACCGTTTTGTCCGGAACAGGATCTTAACAATTCCCTCACAACGCTGGTATCTGCCAGGGGCCGATCAACATCATTGGCACTGTGCCAAGCCTGCACACGATTCCTCGGATTATTCCGCTGGAGTTTGGCAAAGTGTCGCTGGGGCACAGTCTGCACCCTGGGAGTGGTTCAAGGATGAGCTGGTCTTCAAAACTGCGACCATCGTGCTTTGTTGTCGCGGCGTTCTGGGCTTCAGTTTTGGGCGAAACCTCTTTCGCAGACGACCAAGGGTCTGCGGTGAGCGCCGCCGAATCGTTTGAGGACCGGTTGAGTTTTCTGGCCGAGCGGATGCAGGCCCTTGAATCTCAGAACGAAGCGCTTCAGCAGGAACTGGATGGTTTTCGCAATTCCGGTGCTGGTCGAGCATCTTTTACCTCTTCGGATGAACCCGAAGCTGGGGACGAAGATGGTCCGCGGTCATTCGACGATGTGGTCAAGCTGTCCCAGGAGACGAATCGGCGGCTGGATGAACTGGTAGCGGAAATGGAGGCAGAAGCAGCAAAAGATGCAGAAGCCGCGAAGAAGAAGAAAGAGGAAGACGCGAAGAAAGAAAAGAAGTGGTTCGAGAAGTACACAATTCGAGGCTACGCGCAGTTTCGCGTCAATCAGGTGCTGGATGATGAAGGTCCAGCCAGACCGCAGGTGGTTGGAGATAGTTCAGTCGGAGATAATCAGAGCTTTCTGATCCGTCGAGCTCGACTCATTCTCTCCGGGGACGTTTCTGAGCATCTCTCGCTGTACTTCCAGCCGGACTTTGCTTCCAACGTTCCCGGCAGCACGGATGCCAACCAGTTCGTTCAGATCCGGGACTTGTACGCCGACGTCTTCCTTGATGATCAGAAGGAGCTTCGGTTTCGGGTCGGGCAGTCTAAGATTCCTTACGGATGGGAGAACATGCAGTCGAGTTCCAACCGACTTCCCCTCGACCGAAACGACGCCTTGAACAGCGCGGCCAGAAACGAACGTGACCTTGGCATCTTCATGTACTGGACCCCGAAAGACGTTCAGGAGATTCTGAAGTACGCGGTGGATGAGGGGCTCAAGGGGTCAGGCAACTACGGGATGTTCGGGGTCGGAGTCTACAACGGTCAGGGAGGTTCGTTCCGGGAACAGAATGACAACATGCATGCCATTGCCCGGTTCACATATCCTTTTTGGCTGACGCAATGCCAGCTGATGGAAGTCAGCATGCAGGGATATACCGGCCAGTACACAGTTTTGTCTTCTCCAATCAGTCCACTGGGTGTGGGCCCCACAATTCGACCGACTGGCACGCTGGAAACGAATGGTCAGGAAGGGATACTCGATGAAAGACTCGCGTGGACTCTCGTCTATTATCCCCAGCCGCTTGGCTTTCAGGCGGAATGGACCGTAGGACGCGGGCCTGCACTCAATGAGGCACAGAGGGCGGTGACCGACGCGTCGCTCTACGGCGGTTATGCCATGGTGATGTATCGCCATAAGCTGGAGAAAGGCGAACTCTGGCCATTCGCAAGATGGAACTACTACAACGGCGGCTACAAAACAGAACGAAATGCCCCGATGTCTGAGATTCAAGAGTGGGAGATTGGTACAGAATGGCAATTCTCCAAATCACTGGAACTGGTTGCCATGTACACGCTGACTGACCGGACAAACACCGCTGCCCAGAGCACGGCCAATGTGCGTTCGTATGACCAGTTTGATGGCTCGCTGCTGCGATTTCAGGTTCAGGTTAACTATTAGACATCTGTGAAGAAGCCCCTGGCAAACCCACCTGGGATTGCACGCACTTTCTGCCGGAGTGGCTCGTTCCGCAGATCCGTAAAGTTTCCCCATCCTGACTGATCGGAATCCAAGAACCGGCTCGCATGTTCAGTCGTCAGTCTTAACATATCTCCATACCCTTGAGCTGAAGTGTGTTCCGATTTGAATTCCTGAACAATTCGTTCACAGAATCCTAATGAGGGGTGAAAAACCCTGCCAGTTTTGATTCTGACGTCATACCCGCTCCAGGGATTCAGGACGAATCCAACGGAGTTGAAACGGACTTCATCAGGGACATCGTATGCTCCGCTTTTCCTGGAAAAAGCTTGCGACTGCTGCTCTGGCGGCTTCTTTGTGTCCGGCTGCCGTTGCCGACGATCTATCCGATCTAAAGACGCGGCTTGATGCGATCGAAGCAGAAAACAAGCAGCTTCGCGATGACCTCGACGCCCTCAAGAGTGCCGACGAGTCCATGATCGGACAGATGTCCGAACTCAATGCGGAAGTGGACGGCAAGGCTGACAAGAAGCCTGATGATCCCCTCGCGTTTTCATCCAAGTGGAACAACGGCTGGGAGTCTTCCACAAAGGACAAGAAGTTCAAGTACCATGTGGGCGGTCGAGTGCAGTTCGATACCGTCTTCCTCGAAGCCAGCCGAGGGGCCTTTGCGGGTACCGGACCGTTCACAGATCAGGACTCCGTCGGCTTCCGACGTGCGCGTTTGAGAGCAGACGGCACGATGTATGAGACAATCGACTGGTGTGCCGAATTCGATTTTGTGAATTCCGTCAACGACAACCCGGGGACGACGCCAAGCGAAGTGAATGTTATCGGCGTTCCTGCTCCGACTGACCTGTGGGTGACTTTTCGGGAGGTTCCGCTGGTCAGTAATGTTCGCGTTGGTAACGTGAAAGAACCGATCGGCTTCGAGCATCTGACAAGCAGCCGTTATCTGGACTTCATGGAGCGATCCTACAACCAGGATCTCTTCTACGGGGCATTCAACAACGGCTTTACACCTGGTGTCGTCGTTTGGGATAACTGGGCGGACGAACACGGAACATGGTCAACTGGTGTCTTCAAAAACAACTCAAACGTGTTCGGCTATGGAATTGGTGACGGTGAATATGCATGGACCAGCCGTGCTACGTATCTTCCATGGTTCGAGGATGAAGGCCGATACCTGACCCACCTTGGCGTCTCAGGCAGCGTCCGAGACCCCAACAACCGCCAGACTCAGTACCGTGCTCGAGGTTCACTGCGCAACGGTATGGGCGGTGTGAATCCGACTCTCGCGAACACCGGACTGTTTTCCACATCCGAAGTGGAAATGGCAGGACTGGAATTTGTCCATCAGATGGACTCCCTGTTATTTCAGGCCGAATACACTGGAGCATGGAACCACAAGGTCATCGGTAACGGTACTTCTGCTCCTGCCGGTGCTCAGCTTGGTGACGTTTATGTCTACGGCTGGTACGCGGAAACGCTGTACTTCCTGACTGGCGAACACCGTGAATATGAAAAGAAGACCGGCGTCTTCGGACGTGTTGTGCCAAAGAACAATTTCGGCACTTGTGGTCACCTCGGTGCTTTCCAGGTGGGTGCTCGTTACAACCAGATGTGCCTGGTGGATTCCGGCATGGATGGGGGACGACTGGACGACGTCACATTGGGACTCAACTGGTTCCTGAATCCAAATCTGAAGATTCAGAGCAACTACACGTACACCATCCGAGATGCTCAGGCCTCTCCAGGTGGCGGTGAATACTACGGCTACGGAATGCGACTGGCCTGGGACTTCTGACAAGCGATTGCGATCGGGATTCGGTCGCCTCCGGGAGGGCGAGTCTCCTGCCAGGTCGCTGAACTCCCACGAACCCCGGACTTACAACGGACCAGAGTCTCCTCGTGAGACTCTGGTCCTGTTCATTCCGGGATGACGCGAAGTTTCAGGACAACACAAATGCCAATCGTCGCAAGGCCGGCCACCGTCCAGCGCAGCCAGTCGGTGACGGGGGCGATGAAGCATGTCACGGCAACGGTGACTGCGACGACGGACAGAGCGACCCATCGTGTGCGACGAGTAATTCCGCGGTGGGTTCGCCAGTCGCGAATGACAGGACCGAAGAGTCTCGACGCCACGATCGCACGTTCAAACCGTGGAGATGAACGGGAAAAAAGCCACGCCGCAAGCAGCACAAACGGTGTCGCCGGAACAGCAGGCAGCAGGATCCCCGCGAATCCCAGCGCGAGGCAAAGGAAGCCCGCAGCCATCAGAAGCCACTTCACGGGATTCAGAGACATCAGCGTTTTCCGGACTTCTGCTGCATTTTAGTCAGCTGCGTCCAGCTGATGATCTGGATGCCCATCGCTTCGATTTCAGCCTTCACTGCCGGATCAGAAAAGATGCGAGTGTCATCGCCGCGCAGAAAATGGCTGCTGGTAATCGACTGCAACTCGGCATCATCTGTGCCGCAGTGAATGATCATCTGAGTGACTCCGGGTTTCAGAGTTCGAAATGTTTCCAGGTAGCGTCGCTGCCGGGCATCGTGGTCTTTGCCATCGTAGTATTGAAACAGATAATCGATGGGAGGAAGTCCGGAAGATTCCAGCTGTTTGATATAGTCTTCTCGCCGAGCAACGAGATCGGGATAACCCGGAGCGAGGAGTGGATCAATGTGCCGCATGATCATGACGGGCAGCTTGTACTCCAGCCCCAGGCGAACGTACACGTCCAGCATGTCTCCCGAGGAAACAACGGTGCCCATGTGAGTGTCGAGATGGCTGAGTCGAATTCCGGCCTTCAGTGCTTTGTCGATCTGTGCTCGCAGTTCAATTTCAACTTCGGCCGGGTTTGCTCGTCCCACGACATCTTCTTTACGGCGCGGAAGATAGCCATCGGCATCCACGAGAGTCGGGACTTTGTCTTTTCCCGCCACCGGCCCCCATCGATATCCGCCAAACTCTGAATTCAGCGTCAGGTGAATGCCAAAGTCTTTCTCTGGATGCTGCTTCGCCCATTCTGCGAATTCGGGAAACCATGGACATGGAACCATGATGCTGCAGGAAGAGACAAACCCATTTTCCATGGCGTCAATCGTGGCTCGATTAACGGAATGACTCATCCCCGCATCATCCGAATGAATAATCAGGTAGCGTTTGTCGGGTTTGGCCGCGTCCTGCGCGAACAGCGAACTGAATCCTGAGAGACAGATGGAAGCGGCCGCTATCACAAGCGTACGAGTAGTACAGCGATACATCATTGCGATCCAGAATTCGTCAACCGGTTGTTTGATTCTGTCGCCCGTTCAGCGCTGAGCGAAGAGCAACCTGAGAGCAGAGTGGCAGTCTTCGCGGATTCCGTCAATCGGCTTCCGTTCGAGTTCTGTGAGGACAGCTTCCAATTGTCGGTTGTGGGGTCGGCACAAATTGCCGGAACTTGCGTTTGTCGAGTCTCGTTTTCCTTTTCATTGCCGACTTCTCCTGAAGATTCGCATTCGAGGCTGCCACGGAAGCCGCTAACGTGCCATCACGACAGGAACACCTGCGCGGCATGTTTGAACGGCCAGGTTTGACTGTTTGACTGTCTGTTGAACAGCAAGTTACGGACTAACGATCCGGGTGAAGAGATCAGTTACAGGAGATGTGTCGAATGTCGTGGTTTCGATTTGCTCTGATTGCAGCATCATTGATTCCGTCGATCGCGCAGGGTCAGGGGCTTCGGATTTCCACGGAGATTCTGGATGTGTCAGCCGGCCCCGATGGCAAGCCCGTGACTCAAGTCCTGAGCGGCAGCCTGACGCTGTGTCACAATGGTCGAGTTTACGATTATGTCTCCAGTGTTGACGAACTGGTTATCTACGATCCCATTGAAAAGTCATTTACGCTGCTGCGCCCGTCTCGAAAAATGGCGGCAACGGTAACATTTGATGAGATCATCCAGCACCTTCAGAATCGTGATGCGAAGACAAAGCAGTATCTCGAAGAACTGGCAGCGACCGGATTGCCGACTGCGGCAAAGGAAGCTGATCTGATCCGCTTTCAGATGCATCCCCGATTCACCGAAACGTTCGACCCGGTCGAAGGGAAGCTGGTGCTCTCCGCAGATTCGTTCACATACCGCGTGGATACTCGCAAGTGGGAGGATGTCGAGCAGGTTGATCGATATCTGACCTACCGCGACTGGATGGCTCGGCTGAATTCTGTCCTTCATCCGGAAGGCTTGTTCCCTGAAACTCGTATGGCTCTGCACGAAGCCCTGCGTCGACAGAAGAACCGGATGCCGGTTCGAGTCGAACTGGATCGCCGACCGGCCATCAGCAGCCGACTTCGCGCTGACCACAAACTGACCATGGGCCTTATGAACTCGGATCACGACCACATCGCTCAGTGGGAAGATCTGCTGAAGAGTAACGACGTCTCCCGAGTCCCGCTCATCCGCTACCAACAAACCGCACTGGTCTCCCGCCGGTAGTTGTAAGGCGCCAAATCAACCTCAAGCTTCCAGCATAACAACCAGCGACCAACCAAGCCCCAAGCCCCAAGCCCCAAGCCCCAAGCCCCAAGAACCAAGAACCAAGA